>Ga0334884_1002308_pt1 | contig 24734 bp, 15 predicted proteins | sample GraSluR1_MG_7_FD_207215 | JGI IMG/M metagenome (GOLD analysis project Ga0334884, IMG submission 207215) | Sludge microbial communities from methane-producing bioreactor in Wageningen University, Netherlands - Granular Sludge_12_05 R1 | ecosystem: Engineered > Bioreactor > Anaerobic >...
CAAGATAACCTCGAAAATTTGCACCCCGTGACCAGACGCCTACGGTGATGCACAGTGGATCACCGCAACGCACGGTGTCGCGCCGTGCTCCGACCTCGGAACCGTCATGCTGTCTTCTCACACCTCTTCCCTCCGTCGGTACCTTGGCACCTTGCGCGCGCCTGGACGCGCCCGCACCTGCCTCCTGGTGCTCGTTCTGATGACCGCGCCGGCCTGCGCGAGCGCCGCCCCGCGAGACGACCTCAGCCTGAGCATCCCACCCGTCGGGGCCCCGCAAAGATCCCCCTCCCATCCCGATCTCGGCGCCATCATCGACGACATCGAGAGCATCGAAGACATCCTCACCCAACCTCCCGAAGACGAGGCCGAACGCCAGATCCTGCTCTTCCGCGTCGATCGCCTCTTGGCCGATCTCGTCACCCACCCTGTCTCCGAAAGCGATCGCTACTTCCACCACCTCGCCATGGGCCGAGTCTTGGCCGCCAGTGGCCTCATGGGCCGCCCAGCCGCCGATCGCTTGGCCATCCAGGTGCTCTCAGAAGCGGCAGACCTCGACCCGCAACGCGCCGCCCCCCTCTATCATCGCGGCAAGGTCATGTTGCGCACTTCGGCATACGCCGACGCAGCCCAAAGCCTGCGCCAGGCCAAAGCACTCGGCGAGGGCTTGCCCCAGGACCTCGACTACCACCTCGCCCTCGCCTTACAACAAAGCGGACAGGTGGACGAGGCCAAAGTGCTCCTCGACACCTACCTCGCGGCCCACCCTTCCGACGTCAACGCCCGCCGTCTCTTGGCCTACCTCGCGACCGCCACTGGCCACGCCACCACCGAGCCCATGCGCATCGCCTTTGAAGGCGCATCTCTCGTCACTTACCGCGCCAAAGGAAGCACCTGGCGCATCGAGCACGAGTCCCTGGGTTTCGCCGTTGGCCTGCCCCTCTCCTGGCAGCTCATCGCCGAGGTCGACAACGACCGTGGAGGGTCGCTGGAGATTCAGGCCCCTCCCGCCATCGGCGCCAACCACCAGTGGCGCAGTGATCGCCTCACCATCTGGAGCCTCGACGTTGAGCCGGGCCTCACCCTCGAAGCCCTGCAGACGGCGTTCCTCGGAGCCATCGACGACCTGCGCGACCAGACCATCAACCGCGCCCCCGATGGGAGCGTCCTCCATCTCCGCCTCATCCGCGCCCCCTATCTCGGCCAAGCCGAAATCGGCGACGTCTATATGACCCTCTCGGGCAACAGCGCCTACGTCGTCGAATTCTGGGGCGACGTCACCTCCCATGCCCAAGCCGAGGGACAACTCGCGGAAATCGTCCGCACCTTCTCGCCCTCCCTTGCCATCGATTCGTCAAAACCGTAACCCATCCGCCAGACCGCCACGCGCGGCACCGCGCCGCCCCCAGCGCGACCATAACGAGGGTGCAGACACGAGACGCCATGCGCCAGACCTGGGATCACTATTTCATGACCTTGGCCCAACATGCCTCAACGCGGGCCACTTGTGACCGCCTTCATGTCGGCTGCGTCCTCGTGCATGACCGCGATGTCATCGCCACGGGCTACAACGGCTCCGTCTCGGGGATGCCTCACTGTGACGACGTGGGGCATGACCTTCAGGACGGCCACTGTGTCGCCACGGTCCACGCTGAGATGAACGCCTTGTGCATGGCGGCGCGGCGCGGCCACGCCACCCAAGGCAGCACCTGCTACGTCACCCACTTGCCCTGCTGGCTATGCTTCAAACTCTTGGTCCAAGCAGGGGTCGTCCGCGTCGTCTACCGCGAGGCATATCGACCAGATCCACGGGTGCAGGAGGTGGCCCAGGCACGGGGCATCGCTCTGGTTCTCCTCACCCCGGCGCCGCCGTGAGCACCCCGCAAGCGCTCGCCCTCGTGCGCGCCCAGCTCGGCGCGCAACGCCGCCCCGACGAGGTGATCTCGCCACTGTCGCCGCGCCTCTTGCTTCAAGGGCGCTGGTGGCCTTTCTCTTGGCCAGAAGCCCTCGAAGCCGGCATCATCGAAGCCCGCCGCGGCTATCGCTTCAGACCGGAGAACCTAGCCCTGGCCCATGTGTTGCGCGAACAGCCGCGCGGGGGCCGGGTCTGTGAGCTTGGCTATGGCACGGGCTCCCTTCTACTCATGGCCATCGCCTTTCTTGACCCACAGCACTGGGCGGGCCTCGAAGTACAACCCGCGCAGGCCGACCGAGCCCGCCGCACCTTCCAGGCCCACGGCCACGATGCGCGCGCCCTCCTCGAGGGCGACCTCCGCGACCCCCACTCACTGGAGCGCCTCGACGCATGCCTGGCCGGACCGGCGGATCTGGTCGTGCTCAATCCTCCCTTCTTTCCCGCCACCTGGGGCCGCCCCAGCGCCCACCCAGAAGTGCGCCACTCCACCCACGCCCACCACGGTGATCTGGGCGACTTCCTCACCGCGGCCAAGCGCTTGCTCGCGCCGACGGGGCAGATCGCCCTGGTCTATGACGCCCAGCGGCTGGCCCAGCTCCTCGCGGCTGCCGGAGACTTGGATCTGTGTCCGCAGCGATGGTGGTGGATCCCAGCAAAAGAAGAAGGGCCACCTGAACCCTTCCGGATCTGGGTGACCCTGCGTCACGGTCAGAGCATCACGCCCCTGGGCGCGCGGCCCTGACGGCTAGCGGCGCTTAGAACATGGAGCCGGCCATGCCTTGCACCAGGGCCTTGACCGTCTCGAACTCCTTGGGCGAGAGCTTGAGGTCGACCTTGAGCTCTTTGCCAGCGGCGCTGATCTTGAGGTTCTTCATCACGCCATCCAAGCCCATCGCCTTGAGGCTGGGGTCACCGGCGACTTCGCCAAGGGCCATCTCAGCCATGGCGGCCATGCCCGAGGCCGACTCCGCCTTACCCGTCACCAAGACCAAGGCCAGCGCCATCCCAGAACCGAAATCCAAGGAGGCATAGGCAGCGCTGATATCGCCCGCCATGGGGTCAGAAGCGCGCAGGTCTTTGCGAATCGAATCGGGCAGGTTGATCACCATCCACAGGTTGCCCTTCTTGTCGACGCTCTTGACCATCGCCGTCAGAGAGGCGTTCTTGCTCACGCCTTCCCGCTTGCTCTTGTGCACGTCGATAGCCCCTTTGACGGCCGCGTCCGTGCCGAGGAGGATGTAGTCACCGAGCACCGCAAAAGCCGCCTCACCGTCGAAGAGGTAGTAGGTCACGTCTTGATGTTTGGACTCTTTGACGTCGCTCTGCTCCGCCTTGGCGAAGGCGATGAGCTTCTTCTGATCCACCTTGCCCTTGGCGATCATGAGGAAGTTCTCGCTCTTCTCCACATCCGGCGGTACGGCGATGACGATGGACGCCACGTCCTTCTCAAAATCGAAGCCCGTGGTCTTCTTGAGTTTCTCCAGGTTTCCTTTGACCTCGGCGTCGCTCAGAGCCATGCCCAACAGCTCTTTGTAGATGCCCGTCTTCTGCAGTGAGGTCATGTTGATGCTCACCACCGCCATGGTGTCTTTGGGGATGAGACTGAGGGCGCCTTGGCCATCATCTGCCGTTGCTTGCGCCGCGAAGAGCGGGAGCACCAGCAGGGCAGCAACCAAGACCAAAACTTTTTTGCGATTCAATGACATTGTGTTTCGCTCCTTCGCTTGTGGGGGCCACCGACCCCCGGGAAAATGGGACAACCCAAACAGCGGCAACGCACGACATCAGCAGCCGTAACGCCGTCGCGACACTGCACTCTCCTGAGTGTCTTGCTCCTCAGAACCGCAGACCGGCCCGTTAGAAGTCATGCTTTGCGCTTTATTCATTCCTCACTCGCGCAGGCACGTTCGCGCCATCGAAAAAGGTCGACCGCACCCACTCCAGCAGGCGATGAGGCAGCACTGAACCCAAGCTGCATCGCTTATAGGGCGGCCATGGCCAGGCGTCAATCCCCGCCTCGAAGTCGCCCCACCCCGCGCGCTGCTCAGCGCTGGCACTGACCACACCAGGTCGTCGTCCGACCACCCACGGGAGCCTTCTCCAGCGCCGCCGAGCAGCGTCGGCAAGGCTCGCCGTGACGACCATAGACCTGCAGCTCCGAGAAGTAGCCCCCCACCTGCCCATCGGCTTGACGGTAGTCACGCAGCGTCGTCCCACACCATCGCAGCGCTTCGCTGAGAACCCCTTGAATCTCCCTGGCCAAGGTGATCACCTCACGTGGATCCAGAGAAGAAGCCGAACGCCAAGGGCTGACGCCGGCACGCCACAAGGCCTCCGTCGCGTAGATGTTGCCCAAGCCAGCCACCGCCTCCTGGGCCATGAGCAGCACCTTGATGGGCCGACCCTTGCCCGCGCACAGGGTCAGCAAGCCCTCGGCAAAACCGGGGTCGAGAGGATCCAAACCCAAGGCAGCGCCCAGCAAATCAGGCGTGCCCGGGGCGAGGAAGTCCACGAAACCAAAACGCCGAGCGTCGATGTAGCGCAGCTCATGGCCATCGGAGAAACGCAGACGAAAGTGGGTGTGCGACGCCAGGGGCTCGCTCTCTGGGCACGTATGCACCCGTCCGCTCATCCCGAGGTGCAGACGCAGCCGAGCCCCACCTTGGCTAGCAGGCAACAACAGGATTTTGCCAAAACGCTCGGGCACCCCAAAGGGCAAACCGAGCAAGCACGCCTGTGCCTGGCGCAAGTCGATCTCTCGGCGCAACCGCAAGGGGGAGCGCCACATCCCCGCCACCACCCGCCCCGGGAGCCAGGCCGCCAGGCCGCGCCTCACCGACTCAACCTCAGGAAGTTCCGGCATTTTCCCTCCCTCCACGGCACCCCTCGGTGCAAATGACGCCCAGCGCAACAGTAGCCATTGGCGCCCCAAATGGGTAGTCTTTGGGGAGTGATGCGAATTAGCTTGCGGCGCTGGAGCTGACTCGCGGCCGGCGCATTTCCCCGCCTCTCTTCGCTGCCAGTGTTTGGACGCCCCATGCCGGAGCCATCCTTCTTTCTGGGCCCCTTTGAGCTGACCGCGCCTATTGGCAAAGGCGCCATGGGAGAGGTATGGCGAGGGGTACACGTCAAGCAGCAGGTCCCAGTCGCCGTCAAAGTGGTCACGGCCCAGCATGCCCGTGACGAAAAGACCCGCCAGGCCTTCCACAATGAAGTCCGCGCCGTCGCCCGCTTGCACCACCCAGGGATCGTCCTGGTCTTGGATTACGGCCAGGTCACGCCAGAGGCCGAGCGCCAAGCCCAGGGCCGCATTGTCGCCGGCTCACCTTACCTGGCCATGGAGCTGGCCACCGGCGGCACCCTGCCCCGCCCCAAGACCCCACAACCCTGGCCCCGCATCAGGGCCCTCCTCTTGGAGCTCCTCGACGCCCTGGCCCACGCCCACGCCCGCGGCGTGGTCCACCGCGACATCAAGCCGGGCAATATCCTGGTCGCCTCCAGCGCCGACGGGAGGCCCGGGCTCAAGCTCACTGACTTTGGCATCGCCCGGGCCCTGGGCATCGCCGACGAATCGGGCGGACTGGTGTCGGGCACCCCGCAGTACATGGCGCCAGAGCAGATCCTCGATCAGGTCCGCGATCAGGGACCCTGGACCGATCTCTACTCCTTGGGGTGCCTGGCCTACCAGCTCGCTACCGGGCGTCGCATGTTCCCGGGCGCCAGAGGCACAGAGCTTCTGCGCCACCAAGTCCACTCCATGCCTACGCCGGTCCGCGCTCTACACCTGCCCGAGGGCTTCCAGGATTGGCTCTCCCGCATGCTCGCCAAGAAGCCCAGCGACCGCTTCCAACTCGCCGCAGACGCCGCCTGGGGCCTGGCCTGCTTGGGCCAACCCAAAAGAGAAAGCCCCGTCCTCTCCCAACTCGACACCAACACCGAAGGCCACGACGACGACGGCCTCGAAGAGTCAGCCGACTCCTCAGCCCTCTCCCTCCAGTCGGAGATCGTCAACGCCCTCGCCTTCCGCACCGCCGCCGTTCTCGGCCACTTCGACCTCTCGTCGGAGCTCTTCAACGACAACTTCGGCGACACCTTGCGCATGGAAGCCGCCGAGGTCGTCCGCTCCATCGATCAGAGCGACGAGCCCCGCTCAGAGCTCGGCACCCTGGCAGAGATCTTTCGCAGCACCCGCGCCACCCGCAACCCCGAAGATCGCATCTGCCACTGCCCCCCGTGTCCACAGAGCTGGCGCCGCAGTGAGAGCCTCGGGACCCTGGGCAGGCTCATGGGCGCCGGCCTGGGCCTGTGGGGCTTACGCTCTATCCCTCTCATCAACCGGGACGGCGAGCGCGACCTCATCTGGCAGAACCTCCTCGCCGTCAAGGAACAGGCCTCAGCGCGCTTCATCCTCCTGCAAGGCGCGCCCGGTTACGGCAAGAGCCGCCTCGTCCAATGGATGTGTCAACGCGCCTATGAGCTGGGCGCCGCCCGCTTCGTTCATGCGACCCATAGCCCCATCCCGGGTCAGGCCGATGGACTCGGCGCCATGATCGCCGCCGAAGTCGGCGCCCTGGGCGTCTCCCGCGCCGAAGCCCTCGAGAGAGCCCAAGACTTCATCGAGAGCCACCCCCTGGCCCGCCAACACGAAGAAGACGCGCTGGCCCTGGTCGAGGTCATGGTCGGACCAGAACCCTCCCCCGACGCGCCCCGACTGCACTTCGCCTCACTCGCTGAGCGCTATCAGGTCATCAGCACCTTCTTCCGCCGCCTGTGCCAAGACCGCCCCTGCATTCTGTGGCTCGATGACGCCCAGTGGGCCGCTGACTCCTTGGCCTGCATCGACCACATCCTCGCCCAGCAGAGTCACACCCCCATCCCCCTGCTCGTCCTCGCCACCGTCCGCGACGACGAGCTCGACAACCGCCGCATCGAGGCCCGCGCCGTCAATGACATCCGCCAGCAGCCCTGCGCCCTGAGCCTTCAGATCGGCCCCCTAGCCCCAGAAGACCACCGCACCCTCGTCGAACACCTCCTGGGACTCGAGGGCGCGCTCACGGATCAGGTCGCCGAACGCACCAGCGGCAACCCCCTCTTCGCCATCCAGCTCGTCGGCGACTGGGTCCAGCGCGGCATCCTCACCGTTGGCGAACACGGCTTCGTGCTCAAACCCGGAGCCTCCTCCCACCTCCCTGACGACATCCATCAACTCTGGATCGCGCGACTCGAGCAGCTCTTCGCCAACCAGCCCTTCGAAACCATCTGGACCACCCTCGAAATCGCCGCCGTCCTCGGACGGGATTTCCATCCTGCCGAGTGGGAAATCGCCTGCGGAATGCAAGGCCTCGCCTTCTCCCACGGCACCATCGAAACCATGCTCGCCCATCGCCTCTTCGAGCCGAACGCCGTCTGGCTCTCCTTCACCCACGGCATGCTGCGCGAATGCCTCGAACGCACCGCCAGCGACGCCAAGCGCCTGCGCCATCATCACCTCGCCTGCGCCCGCATGCTGGAGCATTGCTATCCAGGCCAGCCCTCCCACATCGCCGAGCGCCGCGGCGAGCATCTGGTCCAAGCAGGAGAAGTCAGCGCCGCCCTCGAGCCGCTCCTCGTTGGCGCCAACGCCAGGGTGAAGCTCGGCGACTATCCAGCGGCACACGCCCTCTTCGAGAGGCGCGAGGCCGCCATGGCAGCGGTCATCTCCCCGGACCGCGCCGATCCGCGCTGGGGACTCGGTTGGGTCCGCCGTGCCCGCGCCTTTATCCTCCAAGGACGCCTCTCTGACGCCGAGAGCCTCATCGTCCGCGCCCTCGAGCAGGGAGAACACCATCGCTTCACCCTCGTCTCCGCCCTCGCCCTGCGAGAGCTGGGACTGCTGCGCTTCGACCAAGGCGAAACCCAAGCCGCCCTCGAAGCCTACCAGCAGAGCCTGCCCCACTTCGGCCAGGTCGATGCCAAGCTCGACGAAGCCGAGAGCTTCCTGGGTATGGGCAAGGCCTACTACTTCCGCCACGAACTGGAAGCAGCAGAGCGCTGCCTCCGCACCGCCATCGATCTCCAGCAGCGCTACGAGGACTCCTACGGGCTCGGCAAGAGCCTCAAAATCCTCGCCAATGTCTATCAGCGCCGCGGTGCCCACGATGACGCCGTCTCCTACCTCGAACAGGCCCTGGGCACCTTCCAACAACAGGGATACCGTTGGGATGTCGCCGCCTGCCTCAACGACCTCGGCGAGAGCTGGCGCGCCCACGGAAGACTCGAAGAGGCCGAGTGGTACTACCGCGCCTCAGCCGACGGCTACCTCGCCCTCAACTCCACCGACGTCGCCACGCCGCGCTTCAACCTCTCCCTCCTCCTCATCGCCCGCGAACGTTTTGCCGAAGCCAAGACCGTACTCGAAGAAGAACGCATCCGCCTCGAGCCCCTCGGCAAGAGCATGGACATCATCTGGATCTACGCAGGCCTGCTCCCCTGCTGTGCCGCCACCTACGACTGGCCCGCCTTCCAAACCTACCTCAATCTTCTCCAACAGAAGCTGCGCGAAAGCGGAGTCGTCGAGCCCGACATCCCCCATTGTGCTGAGCGCGCAGGCCGCATCGCCGCCGAAATCGGCGCCACATCCCACGCCTACTCGGCCTTCCTCATCGCGGCACAGCAATACCAAGCCCTGGAACAACCCGAGGCCCTCAACCGCGTCCAACAATGGATGCAGGCCATCGACCAGCACCACCTCTGAGCTTCACGTGGTGCTGAGGAAACGGCGCAGCGAATCACCCCAGCGCCGCGCCGCATCGAGATCGATGAGATCGAAACCCTCCAAGGGCTTGCGCACCAGATAGCGATAGAACCACTCCAAAGTGCCCCGGTCAGCGGCGTCGAGCTGTCCTGGAAGCATCCGACCGCCAAAGCCTTGATAGGCCACGACCTCGCCACCGCTCATCCGTCCCAAGCCTTGGGCGTAGTCCTGGGAAGAATAGACCGCCTCGTCAACCTCACCCGTCAAGCCCTCTTGAACCTCGAGATCCGCCGCTGCCGTCACGAACGCCGCCACCTTCATTCCCCGAAGGACCTCTCGATGCCGCTGCACGAAGAGCTCCATCCCGCGCAGATAGCGGCCGCTGTAGAGAGGCGCACCCAAGACCACCAGCCCGTAACGCGGCCACTCCACCTCTTCCGCCACGGCAAAGACATCGGCCCCCAAGCCTTCTCCTACCGCCTCAGCCACCTCGCGAGTAGAGCCGTACTTCGATGCAAAGATCACCACACTTTTTCGCATCGCCCATCCTCCCTCAAGGTAATGATTCCATGCTGCTGCGGATCAGTGCCGCCGAGCGTTCCAGCGCTTCCCTCTCCTCAGCCGTCAGCGAAATCTCGATGATCTGCTCGACGCCCTGACGCCCCAGCTTCACCGGCACCCCAAAGCAAAGATCTTTCAGCCCATACTCGCCCTCGAGATAGACTGAGCACGGCAAAATCTGTTTGCGATCCTTCAGTATCGCCTCCACCATCTGCATGGTCGCCGCACTCGGCGCAAAAAAGGCGCTCCCCTTCTTCAGCAACGACACGATCTCACCACCACCCTTGCGCGTCCGCTCAACAATGGCCGCGATGCGCTCGGCAGGCAATAGCTCCGTGATGGGAATACCCGCCACCGTCGAGTAGCGCGGCAGCGGGACCATCTCGTCCCCATGACCGCCGAGCACGAAAGCGTGCGTGTTCTCCACGCTGACGTTCATCTCCAAGGCCATGAACGCACGCATCCGCGCGCTGTCCAGGATGCCCGCCTGGCCAATGATCCGCTCGCGCGGGAAACCGCTCACTTTCTTGGCCAAATACACCATCGTGTCGAGCGGATTGGTCACCAAAATGATGATCGCCTGCGGCGAATGCGCGGCCACATTGCGCACCACCTCACCCACCACCTCGGCGTTCACCGCCACCAGATCTTCCCGCGTCATCCCTGGACGGCGAGGCAAGCCCGCCGTGATCACCACGATGTCCGAGTTCGCCGTGTCGCCGTAGTCGTTGGTGCCGAGGATGTTGAGATCATAGCCCTCGACGGGGCCCGCCTCGAGTAAATCCAACGCCTTTCCCTGCGGCATACCCTCGACGATGTCCATCAGAACGACATCGCCAAGCTCTTTGACGGCACACCAGTGCGCCGCCGTCGCGCCGACAAAGCCGGCCCCAACGATGGAAATCTTGCTTCGCATCCCGCTTGCCTCCAGTGGAGAAGAGTTGCCTCATTTGGGCCCCAAGACGCGGCACAGCCGCTGCCATCACCGCACCCAACCTCTTCCATACGTCAGCCAGCCCCAAGGAGATCGAAGCACCCGCATCGCCGCCTGACGCCGCACCGTCCCGCCACGCCAAGTCACAACACCGCCACCCGCCTCGCACCGCCTGCGTACCCTACCAAAAACCGCACCGTTGAGGCAAAGTCACCCCCGAGCGACAAGCCACGGGCCACGCCCCCAGCCACCACAAGGAGCCCCCATGAAGTACCGCCACGTCATCCTCGAAGGCAAACCCACCACGGGCAAAACCGAAGTCTCCAACCTCCTGAAAATCTTCTTCCCGGGCACCATCGCCATCCTCCCAGAGCTGACCACGGTCTTGGTCCGCGAAAACCAACTCAACATCCTCCGCGATCGCGACAAACTCACGGCCCTCTTGCGCACCGCCGTGCCGCGCCGCGCCCAAGAAGTCGAAGCCATCATCGCCAGCAGCCCGGACGTGCTCGTCCTCGAAGAGTCCCACATGGGGGTCCACTGGGCCTACTCCCAGATCATCGACGACAAGCCCTTCCTCGAAGCCTACGAACAGGAAATCAAAGCCCACATCCGCTTCCCCGACATCTTCCTCCGCCTCGACATGCCCATCGGTCTCTCGGTCAAACGGCAGATCGCACGCGGCACCCCCGACGTCGAAGTCTCAGGCGAGCTCGTCTCCAACATGTTCGAGCGCCTCAACGCCTGGCACCGCAGCCATGGCCACGACAACCTCGTGGTCATCGACACCAACCGCGCACCCGACCTGGTGCTCCACGACATCATGGCCACCCTCGGCCTGCGCTACGACGTCTTCCAGTGAGCACCGCCCGCCCGGCCCCGGGAGGGCGCCGCCACCCGCGAACGCCCTAGGACCCACGCACCCGCCGCCCGTTGATTTCCCACGCGACTCCCCGCATCATGCCGCCGTCGCCCGTGCTGAACCACCAGCACCTTCACCCAAGGACGCACGAGCTATCATCATGAGCGCCAACTTTCACATCTCAGCCCTCCTCGCCCTCTTGGCCCTCACCGCTTGCGGCGCTGGGGAACAACCTGTCAAAGGACGCGCCGACCAAGCTCAAGAACCGGTGAGCGCCACCGAGGAAAAAGAAAGCCCCGACGACAGCGCCGCACGCCTCGAAGCGGCCCGCCTCCATGCCACCGCCCTCGCCCCAACCACCCAACGCGCCAGCGCCGCTTCTGCCGTTGTCGCCACCCACGCTGGGCGTGCGGCCGATCCGGCCCGGCCACTCCCCGAGGCCGTGCGCGCCCGCTTCGCCGCCATCCGCAATGATCCTGACCCAGACGCCCTGGTCATGGATGCCCACTACTGGGTCTCCAACGAGAACGCCCACTACGTCTGGCATCCCATCGTCAAGGGCCACGGCGGCGTCCTCTCGGGCGTCGGCACGGACCAAGTCTACCTCATCGCCGCATGGGCCCGCAGCGCCATCGTCGTCCCCTTGGACTTCGACAAAGAGATCGCCAACCTCCATCACGCCTACGGCGTCGCCTTCCGCAACGCCGAGACCCCAGAAGACTTCATCAAGCTGTGGTCCAAAGACGCTGAAAGCACCATGGAGGAGCTCATCCTCGCCGAAATCCCCACCAACGGCCCAGCCATCGCCCGCTCCTACAAACGCGGCCGGCAGACCGTCTTCGGGCGCTTGCGCCTGGTGGTCCGCAAATACCGCGAACGCGGCCTCCCGACCTTCCTCACCGATCCCGACGACTACGCCTTCATCCGCCAGCTCTGGCTCGATGGCCGCGTCTTTCCTGTCTGCGGAGATCTCACGGCCGACCGCGCCATGCTCGATCTGGCCAAAGCCACCGCCGAGTCTGGCCTCACCCTCGGCGTCCTCTACCTCTCCAACGCCGAACACTACTTCGAGTACACGCCCTCTTTTCGTCGCAACATCATTGCCCAGGTTTTTGGTGACGAGGGGATCGTCTTGAGAACCCGACAGATGTCCTTCTTGGGACTCGCCGAGCCCAACGACTACCACTACAGCGTGCAGAAGGGCACCAACTTCCAGTATTGGATGCAACACAGCCGCGTCGTGGATCAATACCGCATGCTGCGCCAACGCACCAAAACGGACAACCCGGGGCTCTCCTACGTCGACATCGAACCCGACCCCAACCCCCGCCCCCCGGAAATCGCGCCCCTGCCCGTTGACTGAGGCCGCGTGAAGGCCGGCCCGGCACCGCCAAAGTGCCCACACGCCCCGCTCCCAGCGGCGCGAGCTGGGAACGAACCGGCGCACCTTGGCGCCGGCCAACGGCGTCGCGCCGTGCCGACCACGCCCCCGCCCCCCGGACATGACGATCATCGCGAACCTTGCAGATTGTGCGCGCATCGCTAAAAGAGAGCCTGCGCGCGCGCCCTCGCGCCCGCTCATGCCTCGGGAAGGAACATGGTCGACATCAAGATCCGCAACTTCAAAGAAATCCCCTACGACGAACTGGAGGAACTCAACCTCCAGGCCAAAGAAGACGTCCGCAACCTCGTCGCTGACGACGAGCTCAAGGAACAGTACCTGCGCTATCTCCACGATGAACGGCAGCTCAAGGCGGTGACGGTGTGCTTCTCCGACCTGGAAGGCCGCTTTCACATGCTCGACTACGACAAAAAGTACCTGGCCCGCAGCTTTGAAAACTTGACCTTCGACGGCTCGTCCATTCGCGGCTTCTCGGCCCAAGCCGAATCGGACCTGCGTCTTAGCGTCGACTGGGGCTCGTTCCGTTGGCTGCCGAGTGACGTCTTCGGCCCCGGTAAGGTCATGGTTTTCGCCTTGATCATGGATCGCGACGGGACCCCCTACTGCGGCGACACCCGTGGCCGTCTGCGTGACTACGCCCGTACCTTGCGCCAGCGCGATGGCATCACGGCCAACCTGGCTTTCGAGGTCGAAGGCTTTCTCTTCAAGGGCAGCGACGCTGAGCAGGACTTCGACCCCCGGGTCGGCTTCGACTTTGTCTCCGAAGGGGGCTACTTCCATGCCCTGCCGACGGCCCCCCTGAAGGTCTTCATCGATCGCTTCGCTGAGGCCCAGCGCGCCTTGGGCTTCGAGAATGAAAAGGACCACCCCGAGGTGGCCCCCTCCCAGTTCGAGCTCAATTACCGCTATGTCGACGCTTTGATCGCCGCCGATCAGGTGCAGCTCTACAAACTGCTGGCACGACAGATCGCAGCCAGCATGGGCTATACCGCCTCATTCCTGCCCAAACCGCGCACGGGCATCAACGGCAGCGGCATGCACACCAACATCTCGCTCACCAGAGAGGGCAAGAACCTCCTCTTCGACCCCAAGGGCGACGAGCAACTCTCGCCCCTGGCCTGGAGCATGGTCGACAACATCCTCCATCACGCCGAGGAGCTCTGCCTCATCCTCAATGCATCGGTCAACGCCTACCGACGCCTCGACCCGCACTTTGAAGCCCCCAATCAGATCCGCGCCTCTGCCGTCGACCGCACCGCCATGGTCCGCATCCCCTTGGGAGACGAAAACGCGGCCCGCATCGAGGTGCGCTCTGTTGGGCCCGACGCCAACCCCTACCTCCTCATCCACACCCTCCTCCACACGGCGCTCCTGCCCAACGACCGCGTCGATCCTGGCCTGCGCAAGAGTGCCGATCGCGTTCTGCCGGCGTGCATCTACGACGCCCTCGACGCTTTCGAGAAGAGCCAACTCCTCAGGGAGCTCCTCGGAGAACGAGAGCATCAGAAGTACGCGGCCCTCAAAAGGAGCGCCGCCAACCGCTCTCCCCGCGAGCTCGGCTCGCGCATCAAAGCGGGCGAGGTCATTTTCCATCACGAAGTCACCAACCAATACCTCTGGGGGCGCTTCTAGACCCTGCCGCCTTGCGCCCGACCTCGCCACTCAGGCGCGAAGGCCTTGAATTGGCGAACACTTCTGCTTAACAATGAACCCCTTGGGCCATGCGCGTTTCCATCGAACGCGCCAGCGCCCCGGAACGGCGTCGACATGCGCCACATCGGGAGGAGATCATGCCGCACTTTCCTTACACTTCATGCCTTCTTTGGGTGGCTCTGAGCTGTTTGGCCCTTGGGACAGCCTGCGATGACAGCAAAAGCACCGAAAAAGACACCCACGAGGCACAAGAGGATCTCCCCGAAGCCAATGACACCCTGGACAGCGACGTCGACCCCGGAGACAGCGAACAGGATGGCATCGAGGTGCCCGATCAGGTCGAGGATCTCGCCCCAGACCTCACCGAGCTCCCCCCTGGGGACCCTTGTGACCCCAACCCGTGCCAAGATCCACACCGCAGCGACTGTGCCGCTGTCGATGGGCTTGCCCAATGCCGCTGTGACGCGGGCTACCACCTCTATGAGGATCAGTGCATCCCTGACGACGAGGACGACCCGTGCTTCCCCAACCCCTGCACCGAGACGAACCGCACGCGCTGCCTGTGGGATGGAGAAGGCGGCCATGAGTGCCGCTGCAACGTCGGCTTCCACGATGACAACGGGCTGTGCTGCCAAGCCTTCGCCGACAACGTCGCTGGACAATGCCAATGCCGCGCCGCCTATGTCGATCCCGATGACAGCGGCGTGTGTGTCGTGCGCTGCTCCGAAGACAGCATCGAGGCCTTCAACGGCTGGTGCCCACCGGGCGAAATCTGCGTCCAGGGGACCTGTTTCCACAACCACTGCGACGGCTTCACCTGCCCGGCCAACAGCCAATGTGTCAACCGCGCGGAGTCGGCCTTCTGCCTCTGCGACCAAGACTACCACATGTCCAACGGGCTGTGCTGCGTGGACAACGCCGAGAACATCGACGGCACCTGCCAGTGCGCACCGGGATACGTGGCCAGTGGCCAGAGCTGCGTCCCCGATGCGACCAACCCCTGTCACCCCGTCAACCCATGCACCAGCCTCCACCGCACTACGTGCGTCCCCGACAGTGGTGCCCCAGGCTACCTCTGTCTCTGCGACCAAGGCTACGTCGAGAGCAATGGCAACTGCGTCCTGGACGTCTGGGCCACCTGCCCCACCGGCCTGGTGTGTCGCGCCAGCTTCTGTGTCCCCCACGACCTGAGCCAAGATCAGTGTGTCACTGACGCCGACTGCCGCGTCTTCAACCCCTTGGCACCCACGATCTGCAACGCCTCGGCGGCGGGTGGCATCTGCCTCGGCTGTGGCACCCACAGCGACTGCCCTGGCAACACCCAGTGCACCTCCTTCCAGACCTGCGCCAATCTCTGTGACGACAACGACGACTGCCCCTACGGCCGCTGCTACACCGCCACGGGTTACTGTGGGCAGAAAACCTGCACCTCTGACGCCGATTGTTTCAACGGCACGGTGTGTCTCGACGAGAACGGGAGCGGACAGGGCATGTGCAAGCGCATCCCTTGCGTCGAAACCGAATGCTCCTCAACCCGCCCCAACGGCACCTGCCCCAACCCCGGTGAAGCCTGCGTCTATGGTGTCTGTCGGGATAGCTGCACTCCCAACCCCTGCACCCAAGAACTCAACAAAACCCAGTGCTCAACCGCAAACGGCGCGCCAGCCTGCCTCTGCGACTCTGGCTACAGCCTCGCCGCTGATGGCCGCTGCCTCCCCGACGCCAGCCCTTGCCCAGCCAACTTCACCTGTGGCGCTGGCGTCTGCGCCCATCGCACCGACGCCCACTTCGTCTGCCAGAACCACAGCGATTGCGGCACCGGCCTCACCTGCTCCCCCACTCTCCCCGCCGGGAGCTGTCAGGGCTGTGGCGTCGGCACCCCGTGCCCCACGGGACAGACTTGCGTCTCCGGTTACTGCCTCACCCCCTGCACCAACCACCTCCAGTGCCACCCCGACATGCAGTGCCGGGGCACGGGCTATTGTGGGCGCAAACCTTGTAATGGCGCTGCCGACTGCAACGCGCCCTACCTGTGCGTGCAAGGCAGCGACGGCGGCACCTGCCAGCGTCCGCCCTGCTGAAGCCAAAAAAAGAGAGGCCCTCCAAGGAGGACCTCACCGTTGTCCGTCGCAACGACGACAGAGCAAGTCGGCGCTCGCCCGACGCCTACTGCGCGTAATAGGTCTCGCGAATCGCTTGTACCGCTGTCTCGAGAAACTCGACCAGGGCCTCCATGGGCACATCCTCGACCTTCTCCTTCAACAGGCCGTGGCAGTTGATCGGGTGGCTCTTGAGCTTGAGGTGCGCGTGCTCTCCGAGAAACTGATTCAGGCGAGAGCTGAGCGCCTCAGGCGCGGTCTTGTTGGGGTGTGGCTGCACGTACAGCTTCACATCGCCCTCGGTGCTGATGTCCATGATGGCGTAACCGATAGAACCAAAACGGAAATTGATCCCGCCTACGCGACCACCGCCAGCGTCGACCAGACAGCCCAGGTCACGTGCCCGGACCAATAAACTCTCCAACGCATCCCGTCTCGGACGGCCACCTTTCTCTTGCGCTAGCTGTATTACTGAAAGCTTGTCCACATCCAACTCCTTGACCCATTACGACACAACCACGGAGCCCCGCCCCCTCCCTGGCAACCATGCGCGGCAGGTGGTCACAACGCCGCTGCATCGAGAGCACTATATCACGTCGCCGTCGATAGGGCAGCAAGCTCGTCGGCTAAAATGTCGACGCTGTGATCGATTTCTTCGTCCGTATGCAGCGCGCTGATGAAAAAGCGAAGCCGCGACTCGTTGTCGTCGACGGCAGGGTAGACGATGGGCTGAACGTTGATGCCGCGCTCGTCCAAACGCTCCGAGAGTTGCAAGCACCGGTAGGAGTCACCTACGATGCAGGGGACCACGGCTGAACCAGCGCTCAACCCCGTGTCGATGCCGCGCGACTTCGCCCGCGCCAAAAAGCGCGCCGACTGCCTCTGCAGCCGCGCCACCAGCGCAGGCTCGGCCAGCATGGTTTGTACCGCCTCGAGGGCCGCGTTGGCGTTGGCTGGGGTGATCCCCGCCGAAAAAACGAAGGCCGGCGCCGTGTAGCGGATGTAATCCGTCAACACCCGCCGCCCGGCCACATAGCCACCACAGCTCGCGAAGGCCTTCGACAAGGTGCCCATCCACACGTCGACCTCGGTCGTATCGACACCAAAATGCTCACCAATGCCGCGCCCACTCGCCCCGAGGACCCCAATGCTGTGCGCCTCGTCCACATAGAGCAGGCACGCGTGCTTGTTGCGCAACGCGATGAAGGCTGGCAAATCCGCCAGGTCGCCGTCCATGGAATAGACCCCCTCGATGGCGATACACACCCGCCGGAAGGAACCGCGAATCTGGGTCAGGAGCTTGTCCAACGCCACAGGATCGTTGTGCGGGAAAGGCCGGCGCTTGGCGCCGCTCAAGATCGCCCCTTGCTGAATCGAGTTGTGAGCCAGCGCATCGTGGACAATCAGATCCCCCTCACCAAAGAGATGACCGATGACGCTCTCGTTGGTCGCGTGACCCGCCGAAAACACCACCGCGTCCTCCACGCCATGCACCTGGGCCAAGAGCCGCTCCAACGCACCGTGGAAGGGACGCTCGCCCGAAGCCACCCGGCTCGCCGACACCGAAGTGCCGTAACGATCGATGGCGTCCTTGGCCGCCTGGTTCACCTCTGGACGACCTGAGAGCCCCAGGTAGTTGTAACTCGAGAAGTTGATCAGATCCCGACCACCCACCTGGGTACGGTTCCCTGCCGTGCCCTCATTGACCCCAAAGTAGGGATTGCGCAGCCCCATCACCTGCGCCATCTCCAAGCGCTGCGTTAGGCTACGTACTTCTGGAAAACGCTCGACCCGATAGAACTTCGCGTCCACCGCCCCAGCCTCGACCTCCTTGGCGGCCCGCGCCCGGCTGCGCACGCGCTGCGTCGCGCCGCCCCCATCGCCAACCTTCGCCCCGCGCGTGTAGACTCGGCCGCGGACCTCCTGCAAAACCCCAATCACTTCACCTTCTGCCCCGAGGAAGGCGATCTCGCCAACGAAGTTACCCTGCCCATCGGGTCCACCCCGCACCTGACAGCGCACCGTCTCGCCGGGTGCCGCACCGCGCCACCAACAACGCGCCAAAGACACGGGATAAGCCGCCTGATTGAAGCGCGCCGCCAAGTGATAGGCCACCAACTGAAAGGCGCCATCCACCTGCATGGGATCCACCAACCACGCCGCACGCCACGGCTGAGCCAGCCATTGAGCAGGACGACTCCCGCCAACCGAGCCGTCTATCCCCTCGTCGCCAATGCCACTCAAGTCCCGCAACGCTTGCATGATGGGGCCATGGAAGGTGACGTCGCGGTAGAAGTCGCCAATGGACATCGCCGGCGTCACTGGCACCGCCAATGGCGCCAACGCCGCCCGCGGCGCCTCTCCAGCGCCGGGGCGCAACCGCGCCTTGTAAGCCAAGCCCCAGCCACCCTCACCGCGCTGGGTGTGCAGCGTCACGGCGACGCTCCCATCCTCTTGCGGTGTCGCCTGCAGCCTCACCTCGCAGGGAGCCTCCACTCCCTGATAGAGGGACATCTCCTCGATACAAAGCGTCTGGCCGGCCCAGAAGCGCTGATGCACCGCCGCAAAGAACTCCATGGCCATGGCAAAAGGCAGCACCGGACGACCCTGCACCTGATGATCCGCCAAATAGCGGTGCGCATCCACGGCCAAGGAGAAGTGCCGCTCCACCGGCAAGTGCGCCGGCCCTGGTACGGCGCCCACCAGAACCGTGCCATGGTGGCCCGCGTCCAGGGACGCCATGAACGAAGCCAAGCCCTCGTCATCACTCAAAAACGGAATCCCCTGGCCCTGCATCGCTCGCTTGACCACTCCAGGGATGGTCGCCGCCATGCCCGAGCTCTCCCACAAGGGCCACCGCAGGCTCAGCGCCGTGACCCCGGGCCGCTCCGCCGCCCATCCCTCGGCGTATCGCTCCATCATCAGGTTCGCCGCAGCGTAATCCGTCTGGCCGATGTTGCCCAAATGCGCCGCCCACGACGAGAAGGTGACCACCCGCCGCAACGCCTCCCCCGGCAGCGCCGCCAACACCTGCGCCAGACCCAAGACCTTGATCCCCATGACCTGACGCAAATCCGCCAGGGTCTTGCTCTCCACGCGCTTGTCCCGCAGCACGCCCGCCGCATGCACCACCAATTCCATGGGGCCCAGCTCGGCCACGGCCGCCAAAAAGGCCTCGGGCACGGCTTCGTTCAGGTCCCACGCCACATAGTGGGCCTGGGCACCCGCCGCCTGCACCGCCGCCAACGTCTCGCGCGCCGCCGCCGAGTCCGCCAACGGCGTCGCCCCCACCAGTAGCAAACGCGCCACGCCCCGTTCGGCCAAGGCCACGGCCACCTTCGCCCCCAAGCCACGGCCACCGCCCGTAATCAGTGCCCCTTGGGCCACCCACGGCGCCGCCTCGCCCCCTGCCGCTAACGGAATCACGTCCAGCACCCTGCGACCGTCGCCACCGTAGGCCACCAGAACATCGTCGTTCCCGTCCCCCAACTCGGCCAGCAAGTGCCCAGCACCCACCTCCGCCGAGCCCGGCGCCACATCCACCACCTGCACCTGCACCGCTGGCCACTCCCGCGCCAAGGCCAACGCGAAGCCCTGCAAAGCCGTCAGCGCCACCGAGCCTTGCGCGCCCAAGCCCAGCGCCCCCCCGCTCATGGTGAGAATGCGCCAAGTGCTGACGTCGATACCACATCCACGAAGAGGCGCGCTCAGCGCCAACGCCTGCGCCGTAGGATCCAGCCACCCCGTGCCAAGCGCCACCTCCAAGCCATCCGCCACCGGCGCCGAGGGAATGAAGAGCAGTCCCTTGGGCGACGCCACACCTTCACGCAGCAAAGCTGCCGGCAAATCCCATAGCGCTTCGGGCGACGCCGGCCAGGCACAGCTTTGCACCGCACCGTCCGCGACCAGCCCGCCAAAGGGCGCCCCCAAGCGGACCAAACACACCTCGACGCCGCGCGCGGCCAGCCCGTGAGCCACCCCTTCTCCAACAGCGTGCTCAGCCGCCACCACCCAACAGGTGCCCGGCAACATGGGACCGCCAGGCAAGCCCACCATCCCCCGCGGCCGCAGGCCAAGCTGAGCCAGCGGCTGGCTCAGCTTGGCGTCAGACTTTTTTTTTTCGGCGCCCCCCGTGCTCGCCAACTGCTCCTGAAGATGGGCAATGATATCACCCACGCTCGTGCGCTCGCTCAACAGGGTCTGCGGGATACCACCCAGCTCGGGAAAGGCGTCCTGGACGCGCGTCGCCAGATCGACGAACATCAGCGAATCGAAGCCGAGATCCGTCGCCAGCTTCTGCTCCGGGCGCAACGCATCCTCAGGGAAAGCGCTCACCGCCGACACCGCCGCCATCACCTGCGCCGCGAGCTCCTCCGGGCTCAAGCCGCCGCCCCCGGGCGACGCCTCGAACGTGGCCGCGGACGGCGCGGCCACTGCTGGCGCGGGCGCTGGCGCAGCCTCCAGCGCTGGCGCAGGCACCGCCGCTTGCGCCGCGACAGGCGCCGCCGCCGCCGCCGCCGGCGTCAACCCCACCACCGTGAGCGGCGCCGCCCCTCGAGGCACGGGCCTCCCCTGCAGCAGCGCGAGCTGGGCCTGCATGAGGGCCGTCTGTTCCCGCAACAAGGCCACGACTTGATCAGACATCTCTGGGGCAGGGACCACCGGCGCTGGCGCTGTGGCCATCGCCGCCGTCGACACAGGCGCTGCGGTTTCGCTGGGCTTCTCGGCGGGTGTGTTGGGCATTTCCTGGTTCTCCATCCCGGCAACATGGGGGGTCATGGCTTTGTCAGTGATCACCGAGTAGGTGTCGCTCGCCTGTGGCGCGAGCGGCAAGGACACCACCCGCGCGCCAAAAGCATCAAAGAGACGACGCAAGCGCAGGTCCACACCGGCCACCGCAAGCTGCGCCAACGTCCGTGCAAACTCGAGATCCTCGTCATCCTTGGCCGCACAGAGGGAGAGAGCCATCTGCTCACCCCCCAAGGTGCCCTTGGCAAATGAGGTCAAGGTCTGGCCCGCTCCAACCTCGAGAAAGACCTCGATCCCTTCGTCCCGAACCCGCTCCATCACGCCGATGAAATCCACCGCTGCCGTAGCATGGCGCCGCATCACCCCGCGCATCTCAGCCACGTCGCTGGGGTAGGGAGCTGCCGTCACGGCCGACCACAGCGGCACGCCACAGGCCTGCAGCGGCAAGGCATCGATCACCTCGGCCAGCGGTGCCTCTACCGCCGCAATCAGCGGTGAGTGAAAAGCGTGGGAGACCCGCAGCGGCTTGGCCACGATCTGCGCCGCAGTCAGCGCCTCGACCGCTTGCTGGACCCCAGCACTGCTCCCAGAGATCACCGTCTGTTTGGGCGCGTTGCAGTTGGCCACCACCACCCCGGGGAGGGTCGCGATGGCCTCGGCCGTCGCCGCCCTGTCGAGCATCACCGCCGCCATGGCGCCGAGGTCGTCTTGCGCCAGGTCGGCCATCAGACGCCCGCGCTGGGTCACGAAGCGCACCGCATCCTCAGGTGCGAGGCCGCCCGCCGCCGCCAGCGCCACGAACTCACCCAAGCTGTGACCAAAGGTCGCGACGGGCTCTACCCCGAGATCGGCCAGCAAGCGCAACAGCGCCAGGCCGACGGCCGCCATCACTGGCTGACACACTTCGGTCGCCGCCAAGCGCGTTTCGGCCTCGGCCGCAGGCACATCCGCCGCCGGATACAGGGCCTCCAGGAGCGGAGTCGTCGCCAGCGGCTGGGCCGCCGCCAAATAGGCCGCCAGCGGCTCTGAGAAACGCCGGTACCGGCCACAAAAGGCCCGCAACAGACCCACCCGCTGCGCCCCTTGCCCGGGGAACATGAAGGCCACCCGCGGCGCGGCGGCCCCATGCGGCAAAGCCGCCCAGAACACGTTGGGGCTCAATCGGCCACCGCGTCCACTGAGCCCCGCCCCCTTCTCGGCGAACAACCGCAGGCCAGCACCCAGCTCCGCCACGGAGCGCACCGCCAGCGCCACCCGGTGGGGACCCCACTGGCGCGTCGCCGAGAGCGTGTAAGCAACGTCCGCCAACAACAGCGACGCCCCGGGACCACTCTCCAACCACGCCGCCACCTCGGCGGCGTGCTGCGTCAGCGCCGCTTGGCTCTCGGCGCTGATCACCACAGGCACATAGGCATCGACCTCACGCGTCGCCGCCCACGCCGCCCGCGGCGCTTCTTCGACGATGACGTGCGCGTTGGTGCCACCAAAACCGAAGGACGACACCGCCGCGAAGCGAGGCGTCTCCCCATGGGGCCAAGGCTGGGCGGCACGGGCAATTTCGAAGCCTTCCAGGTTCAGCTTTTCGTTCGCTCTCTCGAAGGCAGCTTGGGGCGGCACCACCTCGCGGTCAAGCACCAACAGCGCCTTGATCAGCCCCGCAATACCCGCCGCGCTCATGGTGTGACCCACGTTGGCTTTCACCGACGAGATCTGCAACGGGCGAGAGCTCGGCACCGTGCGGCCGTAAACGCCTTGCAGCGCTTCCACCTCCACGGGATCCCCCACGGGCGTCGACGTCCCGTGGCATTCCACGAAATCCACCATCTCGGGCTGCAAGCCGCCGTCGCGCAGCGCCTGCTCGATGACCTCGATCTGCCCCTCCTGGCTGGGGGCCATGGGACCCGAGGCGCGATCACCGTCGTTGTTGCAGCCCACCCCACGGATGACGCCATAAATCCTGTCGCCATCGGCCAGCGCCAAATCCAAGCGCTTGAGGACCACGATGCCGCAACCTTCACCCTGCACGAAACCGTCAGCCTCAGCATCGAAAGCGCGACAGCGGCCCTGCCGCGAAATGGCCCCGATGCGCGAGAAGCCTATCTGGTTGACCGGGCTGAAGTTGAGATAGACCCCGCCGGCGATGGCCCCATCACAGTTGCCGCTGCGAATGTGCAGCACCGCATCGTGAACCGCCACCAACGCCGAAGCACACGCCGCGTCAATCGAGACCGCCGGACCGTTGAAGCCCCAGTACTGGGCCACGTTGGCCGCGTTCATGTTGAGCAGGGTCCCAGCAATGGAGAAGGCGTTGATCGGGGCCAGCCTATTGACCGCCTCGAGGATCGCCTGGCGTCCTGCCGCATCCGGGCGCTGCCCAAAGCCCCCCATGGCCATGGTCAAGGCCTGCGAACGCACGGCCACCACGTCGCGGTGTTCCGAAGCACTCACCCCGAGAAAGGTCCCCGTACGCCGCGGATCGAAGGCCCCGACGCGCTCCCCCGGACGGTGCACGATGTCCTCCAAGCCCGCATCGAGCAAGGCCTGGCGCACCGTCTCTAGAACCAGGCGCTGTTGCGGATCCATGACCTGAACCCGCCGCGGCGCGATGCCAAAAGAGATGGCGGCGAAACGATGGGGATCGCCGATGAAGCCCCCGTTGGTCACATAGCTGAAATCGACGTCCCGGCCACGGGGAGAATAGAAATGGGCATTATCCCAGCGATCCGAAGGGATCGCAGTGAAGCACTCGCGCCCATGCAGAATATTCTCCCAGAACGCCTCCACATCGGGCGACTCGGCAAAATGACACGCCATACCAATGACGGCCACCCGACGGCGCGCCTCCTCGGCGCCACATTCCATGCCACTGTGCCCGTTCCCCGATGCTGCCATCGCGCCACTCCCTTGACTACCGTAAGAAAGTCACGACGCCAACGCCCACTGCGGCGCAACGCCAAGCCAGCGCAACGCCAAAGCGCCGCGTCACGCTCTCCTATACTGGGCACCCCAACAACGGCACTGCTCTCCGCAACCCCTTACGAGGCCGCACGCACCAGCGCGTTGGGATCCACCTCTTCGATGACCATCGACAGCTCGCGCAGAGAAGTCACCCGGGCGATCTTCTCATCGGGAATCTGAATCCCCAGCTCCTCTTCCAAAAATCCCATCAACTCCAGCATCGCCACTGAATCGATGCCGAGCTCACTGATCTTGGCATCCAAAGACAGCCGGTCCAAGCGCTTCTGATCCACTTCCCAAGCGGCGCGCTTGAACAATTCGATAAATGCTTGATCATTCAGTGCCATCGACAACACGCTCCTTCATCAATAGACCCCAGGGGGCCCTCAGTTCATCCGGCTACGCGACGAAACCTCACGGATGAAGCCCCACCCTCGCCCTACCATATCCTGTGCGCGGTGTCGAAATCGGCTGAGAAACGAGCGCGCCACGTGTTTGGCCACTTGCAAGTTGATCCCACGCTTGTCGAAACTCCGCTCACCTTCACGTCCCAAATTCCCTTCAAGATAGTGCAGTCGCGTCTTGGCCCGCTGCAACTTGCCGCTCGAGGTCTTGGGCAACACCCCGCGACCCACCAGGGCAACGTCAGCCACAGACAAACCTAGCTCCTGAAATACCCGATCCTTGACCCCTTGGACAATGTGCGCCGCGTCCACGTCGGGACGCACCTCAGCGACCACGACCAGCTCCTCGGAGTGCGCCGCCGGCCGCGAAAACGCCACCACGTTGCCCTTGCGCACCCCATCGACTTCGGCCACGGACCACTCGATGGTCTGTGGATCGTAGTTGCGCCCATTGAGGATGATGATGT
>Ga0334884_1002310_pt1 | contig 24714 bp, 27 predicted proteins | sample GraSluR1_MG_7_FD_207215 | JGI IMG/M metagenome (GOLD analysis project Ga0334884, IMG submission 207215) | Sludge microbial communities from methane-producing bioreactor in Wageningen University, Netherlands - Granular Sludge_12_05 R1 | ecosystem: Engineered > Bioreactor > Anaerobic >...
AACAGGCCGATGCCAGCCAACGCGATGTTGTGGCCTGGAATGGCCCTGGGTTTTCCTTCGGCGGTGAATTTTCCTATGCGGGGGCCAAGGACTATGGCCATTGCCAAGGCAGCCCATCCGCCGACACTGTGCACCACCGTGGATCCCGCGAAGTCGACAAATCCCCGTTCGGCAAGCCATCCTCCACCCCAGGTCCAGTGGACCACGATGGGATACGCAAGGACGACCATGAATGCCGATACGATGAAGTATGCCGTATACTTCATACGCTCTGCAACGGCACCGCTCACGATGGTGGCGGCCGTTGCCGCAAACATCATCTGGAAAAAGAAGAACAAGAGTCCCGGTATCGCCAGACCGTCCCATGCCTCAAGTCCCACTCCGCGGATGAATGCATGTCCCATGTCACCGATAAAGGCGCCGCTTCCCGAGAAGGCAAGGGAAAATCCGATGGCCATGAAAAGAATGCTTCCCAGTATCATGTCGGTCATGTTTTTCATGATAATGCTGAGCGTGCTCTTTGCTCGTGTGAACCCCGCTTCGACTGCAGCAAATCCTAGCTGCATCGAAAAGACGAGGATGCTGGCTACAAGCACCCATACCGTGTCTATCATGCTAATTTCCATACTCTCACCTTATTGTTCATATGTATACTAAAATTAAAAAAATATATTCATTCATCAATTATTTTATTAATTTAGTATACACATGTTTTCTTTACATGGTGATGCATACATCCCTATAAATAGTTTTTGGTTATATCCAGAACATATTGGATATTTGGATTAAATTATAAATAATAATACCATATATGTAGATAAATAGGATACAATAATGAATGAATGTAAGAACTCTTCGAACCGAAACATAGTAAAAGGCCTGATACTATAGCGGAGGAATGGTAGAAAAAGGGTCACCCCGCTACTACGCCGATAGACTTGATGCGGGCTACAGGGTCGTGCTATCCGCGTACGTGCTCCTCGTGGCACTCTTTTGGCTCTATTGGGTGGTATGGGGCCATGAATACGGGTACTTCTGGAAGGTGCTAGCGATTGTGGGTGGCTTCGTGGCAGCGGGATATGGGTCTGTCTATTACGGTGGACTTGACGAGCGTCTTGCGAGCAGGTACGAGCGTCGCAAGCGGGCAGGCTAGCGGGCAAGGAGCACCGGGCATGGCGCTGTTTCGGCTACGACCTCTGATACGTGCCCCATATGGGTTGCGGGGAAGTTCGATTGTCCTCGAGTACCCATGACTATGATGCTGTATGCGCCCGACGTGGCCACTGACACGATCATGGCAGGTACATCGCCAAAGGCGATAATGCCTTGGGCGCCCATTCCCTTCTCGGCCGCGTAACGGCATGCCTCATCGACAATGGCACGTGCATGGAGGAATGAGGGCAGCAGGGGAAGAGCTTGGACGTCGGTGCCACGGTAGACGGCCCCTTCAAACGGTGAAAGGTCAATCTCCGCCTCACAGTGGGTGTCCACGACGTGGAGCACATCGATGGTGGCGTTCGTTCCCAGACCCAGCTTTTCTGCATATTCGAGTGCTTTGTACGCGTTCTTTGACCCGTCAACGGGAACAAGAATCGTGGTTATGGGGCTTTCTTCCATGCATACACCTAACGGTGATATGTCATCCCTACGTATCCCCGCCCATACTGCTCCCCCATCTCTTTGCGCATGGCAAAGGATGCTGCATCCCCTGTGCAGTGGTACCCGTGGACGACAATCCCGTGCGTCAACGCATACGCCGCCGTGGCCTCTATGCGTTCAGGTGATGCGGCCACAAGGTGGGTGCCCCCTGCTACCAGTGTAATGGGACTTTTGCATAGGCTTTGGCAGTATGCGAGGGTGTTAAGCATGCCCGCATGATTGCATCCAAGAAGCACCGTGGCCTCCTCCCCGTTGTCGATGACAAGCGATTGGTCGTCACGGATGGTGTCGTGCACGAGCCCTTGGCCAGATTCTTTTAAAAAAAGGTCGGGAACTCGCTCAAGTGGGTCTTGCCTTTGCACTTCTCCCGTTGCCATGAGTGTCGGCGTAACGGCTGTCGGTTGTGTTGAGCACGTGATATCCGATACCAGCGAGAGCTCTTCTTCGGACCAGGGCATGCCGATGTAGGTATCTTCTCCCGATACGCGCTTGTACTTTTTTTCAAACACATCAGGGTGGCAGAGAATCCGGGCTCGTGATTCCATGGCAGCATCGAGCAATCCTCCCGTATGGTCGTAATGGCCGTGGCTGAGGATAATGTCCGTGACGGTGCCCAGGTCAATACCGAGGGCTTCGGCGTTGTGGGAGAGAACCTCGAAGCTTTGCCCGGTGTCAAAAAGGATGGATTTGTTTCCTTGTTCAATGAAAAAGGCGATACCGTGCTCCCCCCTGAGCGAAGAGGAGAGCTTAACGGCATTATCGCTCAGGCAGGTGATGCGCGTGTCCTTCATGGTATCACTCGGGCTTGCAGACAAGCTCCCGGTACTTGAATTCAAATACCGCATTGGAATGGGCAGGATAGACTATCCATGCGGTATCGGAGCCAGAACCCGTGCCCCCTATGGCCATGACTTCCCGGTCCATGGGTATAAGTCCCGCATCGGCAGCCATGACCGTAATCTCGCAGGCAACCTTGGTACCTTGCCCGAAGAGGCGCAGTGTCTGTGCCATAAGCTCGGGGGGTGTAAGATACCCGAACTTGTTGGATATACCCCTGCCAACACCAGATAAGGCGTGGGAGGTGGTAAGTACCGGTATTCCTCGTGCCTCAAGAGCTTCCCTCTGTTCAGGAGTCATGCGGTCGACACCCCGTTCCTTGAAACCCACATGGTGGGACACGGCTACAATCCTCTCCAAGGCGGGGTCTATGCGTTTGTAGAGTTCTAGGGCACTGTACCCTGATGTGGTCGCGATGACATACGTTGTTATACCGCGCTCTCTGGCACGAGCTACCGCCCGGCCAATGCACGCTTCGGTACATTCCTTTCCCGGCTGCAAAAAATATGCCGTTTCCGTACTCTTCGTGTGAGAATCCATACCGTTATTCTTTAAACGCATATAAAATGATTGTGATTCATACCCGCCATATCTTTAAGAAGGCTGCCACCAAAGGTCTCCTATGCATCTTGCCATGGACCTCCATTCCCATTCGGGATACGCAGGCGGCGTCGGCAGCATGTCGTTTGAGGATATTGAACGTAACATGCCTTGCAAGGGCATCTCGGTGGTGGGTACCGGTGATTGTCTGCACCCCCTCTGGCGAAAGACATTGGAGAACACCCTTCGTGACTGTGGCACCGGCCTCTACGAGTATCGTGAGGGCAGCCCCCTCTCATACCTTCTTCAAACGGAGATAATCTTCACGGCAGACATCGGGGCACGGAGGAAGGGCGTCCATGTTGTACTCTTCTTTCCCTCGTTTGAGGCAATAGATGCCGTTACCGACCTTTTTTCCCGGTGGGGGGTGAAAAACACCGTTGGAAGGCCTTTTGTCACCTGTGCCGATCCACAGGAGGTGGGAGAACGTATCGCGGCCATGTACGCCGCTGATGATGGTATCGAGGTGGTACCTGCCCATGTCATGACGCCCGAAGGCGTGTTTGGTTCCAAGGCGCCGGTAGATACCTTGTCAGGATTTTTTGGTGAGGCGGCTGAGCGCATGCCTATCATTGAGACAGGCCTTTCGGCAGATCCTCTCGTCCTATCCCTCGTCCCTGAGCTTGACGGGCGTACCTTCATCTCCAATAGCGATGCACACTCGGCCGCTCTTCATCGAATGGGAAGGGAGTTTACTTCTGTCACATGCCCTCGTTCGTATGATGCCATTCTATCAGCCCTTCGACACAACAGAGTCGATGCAACAGGTGAGTTCCATCCGTCCGAAGGCAGGTATTTTCTTACGGGGCATCGTGCTTCCCGTGCTGGGCATGATGGGCGCTCGTGTGTGTATGGTCCGGGACGTGCGCCGTCCGATCGCCGGTGCCCCATATGCGGCAAACAGCTTACCATTGGCGTCCTTGAGCGGGCGCTTGACCTTTCACGCATACAGGGTGATGAACGGGCTATGGAGGATATGCGTGCCGTGACACCCTTTTATCATATGGTGCCGCTCGTGGAGGTCATTGCCCGGGCACGGGGCATAGCCTCTTGCTCGTCAGCAAAGGTACTTTTGGCATACCATGCCATCACCTCCGTTGTCCCCGAATGTGCGTTGTGGGGTCTTTCATCCGGCCGGATAGCGTCACGGCTTGCAGGCGTCGCCGATGAGAACGTGGTGCGTGCCATCATCGATGTGAGGGAAGGCAGATTCTCCTTTGAACCGCCAGGATATGACGGAGAATACGGGGAACTATCCATCGGGGATGCACGAGACTGCAGGGATATCTGCATCTGCCACTAAAGCAGCCGAAGGATACCGGTGATGCCAAGGGCTATGATACAGCAACCGAGGACGCTGCCAATCGTGAGGAAGACATAGGTCTGCCAGCGCTTGAGCCTGAGCATGTAAGCAAGAAGGACACCGCTCCACATGCCACCCCCCTGTATGGGCATGGCAGCAACAAGGACCGTGCCGTACGTTCCCCAGGTACGGGCCCATCGCACGAGGCGAGACGATTCGATGGAATGGGACCGTTTCTCAAGACGATCCGACAGGCTTCGGAACCAGGGAATACGTGCGGTATGGCCGTAGACCGCAAGAAAGAACGGTATCTGCATGACATCTAGGGCAATCCCCATCGCCACGACCGTGGCGGTGTTAATCCCCAATGCCATGGCGGAAGGGATTGATATCTTGCGCCCGAGGCCTATATGAAGCGCCAGAAAGGTCAAGTATACGTATGGTTCTGCCATGATGCAACACCCTAGTACATTCCGATGTACAGTGCCGCCATACCCAAGAGCATGACAGCCTTGAGGACGCTCTTGACCGTTTTTGCCTGCTCGATGGAGGGGGACCGTATAAGGCGCATGCAACACCAACAGAGTACCACGTCAGCCATGGTAATGAGCACAAGATAATATATATTATAGAGGCCTGCACGGTAGGGGAGTGGCGTGATGGCCACGAGCACGAGTAGGGGGATGGTGCTCAGTCGTGAAGCTGTCGGTATTCCCCTGGTAATGGCAAGTGTTCGTGCACCCCCCGCCCTATCGCCCTTATAGTCCTCTATGTCTTTTACCATCTCCCTACTGAGATTGATGAGTGCAGCGAAGAGGGCGGCATACTGTATCGATTCCAATCCTGCTACGGAGAGGCCACCATAGACAATGGCCATTCCCGTAAGGCCTGCAATGGTCAAATTTCCAATAAACCCCGCATTTTTGAGCGTTCGGGCATACCAATATAGCAACACACAAGCACTACCGGCTATTAGGGCGCACCAGGGATTAATGAGGACCGAAACGGCGCTTCCCGCACCCATCATAATAACGGCGAATGACTTAGCACCCGCTTTCGTGACGGTACCGGCAGGCAGGGGTCGCAAGGGTTTGTTGATGAGATCTATATCATAGTCGAAATAGTCGTTAATGGCGTTTCCGCCCGCGGTGATGAGGATGACAGAGAACACGGCATACACAAGGTCGAAAGACAGCTCATGAGTGAGTGCCGCCGCCAGTATGACGGCAATAGACGCGACGACCAAATTGAGCGGCCGTGAGAGCTGGAGGTAAGCACGTGCGTTCATACTCACAATGGTTGTTGGCAATTTATAAAGATTATTCATGGGAGCAGGGGATATGTGAATACAAGAAATAGTTTTTTTCTGTATATTATTCAGAATTCTGGTATATTTTTTATGTTTTTTGATAGAATGGACATATCATGTAACTGTATGGATATAATATCCACACAAACCTTTTTATACATTCCATTGTAAGATTTAGCAAGATTTCTTTAAAAGAAGAAATCATTTTTGAATTTTTGTGGAGGAAGAAGAATGGTTAGTGAAATGACTCCAAAGCGACGTTTTCTCGCCGCTCTCACCGGCGGGAAAGTCGACCGCAGGTCGGCTATCGTCCTGTCTAACTATGTTGTACCTCTGATGGAAGCAACCGGCGTATCTTGGCCAGACTGCCAGCTCAAACCCGAAGTCCTTGCAAAGTTCCAAGCAGGACGATACGAGGTTTGTGGTCTTGACAGTATTTTCAGTCACAACGACCTGGCAAGCGAGGTAACCGCCATTGCTGGTACATCAGATATATTGGATATTGGTGCAAAGGACCGGCATCCTTCTGTCATTAAGCACATATTCCAGGGAATGGACCCCGATGATGTATCCATCCCAGAAAATGCCGTTGAACTTGGAAGGCAGCCGATTATCCAGGGTTCCATGGATATCATTGCGGAGAACTATGGTGACACCGTTAGCAACTGTCGTGTCATTACCGGTCCCATCACCGTTGCCGGACACCTTTGGGGCGTAGAGGAACTTCTGCAGCTTTCGGAGACCAATCCGGACAAGTTTATGCAATGCCTTGACATTGTGAACGACGTTCTTATTGACATCTGCCGGGATGCCATTGACAATCATGGCGCAGACTCCTTGTACATGCCCGACCCGACGGCATCCGGAGACCTGCTTTCACCGCATTCATTTAGTGCGTTGATGAATCCGATTTACCAAAAGTTCACGAAAGCCACGAAGGACGTTCCTAAGTTCCTGCACATCTGCGGTAACACCGCACCGTTCCTTATGCATGCGCCCGATTCCGGCTTCGATGCATTCTCATTTGAAGCACCAGGATGTGTAGCGTATGATGCAAAGAGGACTATTGGGGACAGGATGGCTCTTGTTGGTTCACTCGAGACTGTGCGTGTTATGATGCTCGGTACACCTGAACTTGTCTACAAGGAGGGTCTTGAGAATATTCGTGATGGCGTTGACATCCTTTGTCCCGCATGTGGTACGCCACCATACACACCGCTTGAGAATATCAAGGCACTTGTCGAGGCTACAAAACCCCACGAGAAGAAAAAGAAGAAGCGTCGCCCGAAGGTTGACATCGTTGCCGAGTTCATGCCGGAAGATGCTAAGCTCAAGGAGCTTACCCTTGTTGTCATGGATGGGGATGCAGCCAGTGCAGAAAAACAGACTGTTGCTCTTCTCGAGGCAGGGTACGAAGCCATTGATATCGTGGAAAAGGCACTTCTGCCTGGAGCGATAGCTGTTGCAAAGCTCTACGACGGGGGATACGTCTTCGTTCCTGAAATCCTTCTTGCGAGCACAGCTATGCAGGCAGGTATCAAGCATTGTCAGGAAGCTCTGGATTCTGTTGCAAAGGTTGGAAAGATTGTCATGCATGTTGCCTTTGGCGACGTGCACGCCATTGGTAAGAACATTGTTGCCACCATCTTGTCTGCGAAGGGATACGAAGTCATTGACCTTGGTTCATCTGTTGATCCCCAAATCGTGGTTGACACAGTGAAGAAGGAAAAGCCAGATGTGGTATCAGGCACGTCGCTCATGACATCCACACGCGGTGCCTTCCCCAAGATTGCAAAGATGCTTGCAGATGCAGGGATTGAGATACCCTTCGTCATTGCCGGTGGTTCAGTTGACACGACTTTTGCTGACTCGATGGACTTTGCCATCTACGCAGATGGTCCAGAAGTCGGCAGCACCGTTCTTCAGCAAGCGAAGGCTGGCAAGAAGTGGAAAGAGATTAGGGAAGAGATTCACTCCTCCTACTAATCTTTCCTTTTTTTTCTTTTTCTCTTTTTATTTCGTGGGCACCTTTTTATTATGCCCCTGTCACGTATTTTAGGTGAGTACATGGCAAAGGTAGTCTTTGAGCCTTCTGGCAAAAAAATAAAGGTTTCTACTGGCACAACGCTTCTTGAGGCAGCCAAGGAATCCGGCGTCACCATCGATGCTCCCTGCGGGGGAAAAGGCACGTGCGGAAAATGCAAGGTACATCTTAAAAGCGGCCCACTAGGTGACATCACAGCGAGTGAACGAAAGAAGCTTTCTCCCGAAGAGTTGAAAGCCGGTGTGCGGCTTGCCTGCATGGCATCGATAGAAGGCGACTGTATAATCGATGTCCCCAAGGAAAGCATGCTCGGCGAGCAGAAGATTCTCATAGACGGGACAGAGACCGTTGTCACGCTTGACCCTTACGTGAGGGTCTACACGGTCACTCTACCGAAGCCGCATCTGCATGACAACAGGTGCGATTGGTTCCGACTTGAGGATGAAATTGCCACGTGCAGTGAATACACATCCATCGATTTCGATCTTTCTACGCTCCGCCAGCTTCCCAACCTCATACGGGATAACAACTATGAGCTTTCCGTCACCATGTACCGCAACCATGTCCTTGATATCGCCAAGGCACCTGTTGAGAAGGTATACGGCGCCGCTGTTGACATCGGCACCACGACGATGGTTGCATACGTCATGGACCTTACTACGGGAGACATCGTGGGTATCGGGTCTATGATGAATCCACAGATTCCCTACGGTGACGACCTGATGGCTAGGATTTCTTACTCGTTCAATCAGGAGAATCTCGAGAAATTGTCTAAGCTCGTTATTGAGGGCGTCAATAAAATAATAGCAGAAGGCTGTATGAAAGCTGGCATCGACCCTTCAGTTCTTGGTGAGATAACTATTGTAGGTAATACTGCCATGCACCACATTTTTCTTGGATTGTATCCCAAGTATCTCTCTCTTGCCCCCTATTGTCCGGTGGTCAAGCAACCACTTGATATTCCTGCTCAGAAGGTAGGCCTCGTTGCACACCGCCTGGCCAACTGTCATATGCTTCCTGTCATGGCTGGATTTGTCGGTTCAGATCACGTGGGCGTCATCCTATCCTGTGACATACACAATAGCCCCGAGATGACCTTGGCAATTGATGTCGGTACGAACGGCGAGATTGTACTTGGGAACAAGGACGGTATGGTTTGCTGCTCTGCCGCTGCCGGTCCCGCCCTGGAAGGCTCAACCATAAAGTATGGTATGCGTGCGGCAGATGGGGCCATAGAGCGCATAAGCATCAAGCGGGGTAGCCTTAAGCCGACCTATAAGACCATTGGTAACACAAAACCTCTCGGCATATGCGGGTCCGGCATCATCGACATTGCGGCTGAGATGTTAAAAGCAGCTGTCATTGATGTTACTGGTTCAATCAGGCCTGAGCTTGAAGATGAAAACGACCGCGTTCAGGAAGGGACCCATGGATACGAATATGTCATCGAGTGGGCTAGAAAGACAGGTCTTAAAAAGGATATCGTTATCACCTCCAACGACATGAGGGAAATCCAGCTAGCCAAGGCCGCCATCTATGCTGGGGTATCCATCCTCATGGAAAAGAAGGGCATCACCGCAAAAGATATCGACCGTGTCATGATTGCCGGTGCCTTTGGAAACTATATCGATATCGAAAAAGCCATGACCATCGGGCTCTTCCCCGAGGTGCCCATGGAAAAAGTGATGTCTGTGGGAAATGCTGCAGGAACGGGAGCGAGGGTATCCTTAATATCTCGAGAAAAGAGGGATGAGGAAAAAGTTATCCTCGATAAGCTCTCGTACGTGGAGCTTGCAACACACTGCACCTTCCAGAAGCATTTTGTGAGTGCCATGAACTTCCCCCACAAGGACCTCTCACTCTTCCCCGAAACAATGAAGCATGTTTATGCACCAATACCCAGAAACAAAAAGTGATGTGATGTACGGATCCATTGAGGACATAGACGAAGAGCTGGAAAAGCTCCGCAAACGAAAGGCGGAAGCCCAGTCCATGATCGATGACGATTCATGGGGGGGATTGATGCGGGGCAGCGCGAAGATGGCTGCTATTGCCGAGCGTGAGCGCGTGCTCTTACAAAAGCGTTCAACACTTGAGGCGCAAGGGCATCATGTTGATTTTGAAGCTAGATTTCGGGCAATTTTTATCGCGCTTAGCGGTCTGGAAGCGGGTATTGCTGCAGAGCATCCCGAATATATGTCTGCCTACAACGATATTGTCTTATCGCTTAAGTCGTTAAAAAAAGAGATGGAAGAATTTTAACGGGGCTTTCCCCCGTATTTCTTCTTCGTATCCTTAGATTTTGTCTGTTTGTCTTTTCTTTTCTTCTCAAAGTAGTCTGGACCCCGCACTATTTCCACAAATTTGGATTGGAACAGGAACCAGAATACGATAATGTATCCTAGTATGACAAACTGATTGTTCGTAATGTAATTATTGATGGCCCATACCCCTCCGACACCTACAATGAAGGCGAGAAGTGTCAGGGGGAGCAGTTCATGAAGAATCTTTGGGTCAAGTTTCTTTGTTTGCTTTGGCATTTTCATGTCGTACACTTACTCCTCTTTCTGTGTCTTTTTTGGGCTTATGTATTGCCAAGCAAATATCAGTACCATAAAGAATGCTATGACAAAGAGATCAAGATAATTCTCAGATAAACTTTGTTCAAGTGCCCTGTATGCGAAGGCAAAGATAAAGATCACAATCATGAGGATGCCAACGGATTTTCGCTCATCCATAGTCTATCACCAGAACAACTCCTATTTTACGTTTATAAAATTATCTATCGCCATTTTTTTCTATGAATTCTTTAACGTATCATCATTTTTTTACATAATCGAGGGGTGTAGCTTAAGATTCAATATATGCTTACCAGGGGACAGGTATGCGGAAGTGTATAAGAATAAAGAAGAAAAGAGAATAAAAAAGAGAAAAAAGAGAAGAAGAATTATTTCTTCTCTACTGCAGCTTCTTGCTTGCGGAGCTTCTCAGCCTTCTTCTCCTCTGAAGTACCGTACTCCATGACGAGGTAGAAGAGGACACCCATGAGCAGAGCCCACGTCGCGCCACGCGTCGCGAGGATACCACCAATCATGCCGGAGATGCCGCGCTCAAGGTTGGTCGTGACCATTTCCATGGCAAGATATGAGCAGAGGTATCCCTGCACAGCGAGGGTGAGACCGAAGCCAAATCCAAGTCCCGGGCGGACAAGAAGCACAATCGGGTAGATCAACATTATGATCGACATACCCCAGAAGATGCTCGTAGCACCGCCCCAGTAGGAGTATTCTTCCTCTGGTGTCGATTGCTTGAACCTGTTCACCACAAGCGCCTGACCTGCGGTCCACTGAGGGCCTGCAAGAGGCAGGTATGGCCATGCAAGGGACTCGATAAGGTTTCGAATACCGACGATGAAGTTGTTCCTGTTCGGGTCAAAGCTCACAAACTCGTCCTTACGTGCCTCGTTGGCATCGTCAACCAGTGCCTGGGCGATAAGGATGTCACCGAAGGCAAGGATGTAGGCGACAATGGCGGTCGATATCGCACCTACAAACATCTCGCTTGATGGCCATCCGACGCTAAACGGCGACATGGAGTTCCATGTGTCTGCAAACTTGGGCACGAAGATCCATCCCTGGTCCATTACACCCGTCGGCCTCGATACTTCTCCGAGTGCGAGGGCAATGACGTAACCGATGATAAACGTCGGTGCGATACCATACCTGGCTATCCATCCGAATACCTTGTTTTCCTTACGGTACCTGAGCGATCGGGGTGACCAGAGCATGAAGAATGACAGGATAACGGCTATGGTGAATGACAAAGAGAACTTACCGATACCATAGTCGAGTGTCCATTTTGCAAGGCTGTCCTGTTGTCCGCCTGCCTTCCACACATTGATGATGGAGGCAAGACCGGCACCTAGCAGGATACCAGATTTAATCGATGTCGGGACGAGTCCCGCAAACTTCTTTGCACCACCTGTCAGGGCCATACCGATGAAGATTACGACCATAAGGAGCTGCAGGGCACACATGGCCTGGATTGCTCCAACCTTGCTCGTCTCGGTCGCATAATCAGCGACAAAGGCCACATACAACGGAATACCTGCCGTAATCCATCCGACTATGGACGGATCACCAAAACTGGTGTGGAGCAGGTACATAAAGTTGTTTACAATGACCATCGTCAGACCGACTTCATAGCTGATACCAAAAGCTTGCTGCATACCTGCAATGACGCCCATCGGCACCACACAGAGAATGGCGCCCTGAATAAAGTCGGGCCATTCCCATGGGTAGTGGATGAAGGGCAACCTGAGCCTGAGCGAACCGCCCCAGTAGGGCTGCTCGCTCTCTCCTGGCTCACGTTCTTTTCCTACATACCAACGCATTAGTTTTTCCTCCCATATTACATGGAATCAACCACCATGGCATAATGCAATATTTGCATAGTTGCCGTAATAATAGTAGCTGATTAACGTGATTTTGTCTCTACAGATATTTAAGGATTTCGGTATCATCTCCTGCATATTATGAACTATTTTCATTTTTTTGGAAGAATATTTTTTGTTTTATGGATATAATATAATATTTTTTTTATATATTCGAATATAATTTATAGATTATTCAAAATTATTATAATTATCAGAATATAATTTACTAAGAATGGAAATAAAGAAGAATTAAAAATAAAGAAAAAGGAGAGGAGAAAGTTACTTTTTCTCTTCTTCCTTCTTGCGGAGCTTCTCAGCCTTCTTCTCCTCTGAAGTACCGTACTCCATGACGAGGTAGAAGAGGACACCCATGAGCAGAGCCCACGTCGCGCCACGCGTCGCGAGGATACCACCAATCATGCCGGAGATGCCGCGCTCAAGGTTGGTCGTGACCATTTCCATGGCAAGATATGAGCAGAGGTATCCCTGCACAGCGAGGGTGAGACCGAAGCCAAATCCAAGTCCCGGGCGGACAAGAAGCACAATCGGGTAGATCAACATTATGATCGACATACCCCAGAAGATGCTCGTAGCACCGCCCCAGTAGGAGTATTCTTCCTCTGGTGTCGATTGCTTGAACCTGTTCACCACAAGCGCCTGACCTGCGGTCCACTGAGGGCCTGCAAGAGGCAGGTATGGCCATGCAAGGGACTCGATAAGGTTTCGAATACCGACGATGAAGTTGTTCCTGTTCGGGTCAAAGCTCACAAACTCGTCCTTACGTGCCTCGTTGGCATCGTCAACCAGTGCCTGGGCGATAAGGATGTCACCGAAGGCAAGGATGTAGGCGACAATGGCGGTCGATATCGCACCTACAAACATCTCGCTTGATGGCCATCCGACGCTAAACGGCGACATGGAGTTCCATGTGTCTGCAAACTTGGGCACGAAGATCCATCCCTGGTCCATTACACCCGTCGGCCTCGATACTTCTCCGAGTGCGAGGGCAATGACGTAACCGATGATAAACGTCGGTGCGATACCATACCTGGCTATCCATCCGAATACCTTGTTTTCCTTACGGTACCTGAGCGATCGGGGTGACCAGAGCATGAAGAATGACAGGATAACGGCTATGGTGAATGACAAAGAGAACTTACCGATACCATAGTCGAGTGTCCATTTTGCAAGGCTGTCCTGTTGTCCGCCTGCCTTCCACACATTGATGATGGAGGCAAGACCGGCACCTAGCAGGATACCAGATTTAATCGATGTCGGGACGAGTCCCGCAAACTTCTTTGCACCACCTGTCAGGGCCATACCGATGAAGATTACGACCATAAGGAGCTGCAGGGCACACATGGCCTGGATTGCTCCAACCTTGCTCGTCTCGGTCGCATAATCAGCGACAAAGGCCACATACAACGGAATACCTGCCGTAATCCATCCGACTATGGACGGATCACCAAAACTGGTGTGGAGCAGGTACATAAAGTTGTTTACAATGACCATCGTCAGACCGACTTCATAGCTGATACCAAAAGCTTGCTGCATACCTGCAATGACGCCCATCGGCACCACACAGAGAATGGCGCCCTGAATAAAGTCGGGCCATTCCCATGGGTAGTGGATGAAGGGCAACCTGAGCCTGAGCGAACCGCCCCAGTAGGGCTGCTCGCTCTCTCCTGGCTCACGTTCTTTTCCTATATACCAACGCATTAGTTTTTCCTCCCTATATGAATAGGTATCATCTATTTGCGTATTCTTGCATATGCCGAATCCACAGCAGATGATTAACGTTAATATCTATACTGATAATATAAGCATTTCGGCATATCATACTTATTATAAGAATTATATTTTCTTATTTATATTAATTATTTTTTATTATATTATTATAATTATAAATTTAATTTATATTAATTTTATTTTTTTAAATATTATTCTTATATTATTATTAAATATGAATAATATTTATATATAAATAATATTTATATAATTAAGGAATATATTCAATATATATGAATATTATTCATATTATCATAATAAAAAAAAATAAAAAGAGAGTAAGATTATTCTTGTTCTACGTTCATTTTTCTGAGCTTTTCAGTCTTTCGTTCTTCTGACGTTCCATAGACGAGCGCGAGGTAGAAGAGGACACCCATGAGCAGAGCCCACGTCGCGCCACGCGTCGCGAGGATACCACCAATCATACCGGCTATACCACGCTCAAGGTTGGTCGTGACCATTTCCATGGCGAGGTAACAGCAGAGATATCCCTGTATGGCCATGGTAAGGCCGAATCCGAAGGGTAGTGCGGGCTTAACGAGAAGCACGATGGGGTAGACGAGCATGATGGATGCCATACCCCAGTACATGCAGGTTGCACCGCCCCAGTATGAATAAAACTCTTCTGACGTCGACTGCTTGTACCGATTTACCACAAGTGCCTGGCCTGCGGTCCACTGAGGCCCTGCGAGAGGCAGGTAGGGCCATATGAGGGCTTCAAGGAGGTCGCGGATACCGGACCAGAAGTTCGCTCGATTTGGATCGTAATAAATAAGCTCATCCTTTCTAGCATTGTTCGATTCGTCAATGAGCGCTTGCACTACGAGAATATCCCCGAAAGCCAGAATATAGGCCACAATGGCGGTGGAGATTGCGCCGATGAACATCTCAGCACTAGGCCATCCGATGACAAAAGGCGACATGGCATTGTACGTTTCCGAGATTCTCAGGGAGAAAATCCATCCTTGGTCTGTGATCCCGGTAGGTTTTGGTACCTCACCAATAAGGACGCCGATGATATAACCGACGATAAAGGTGGGGGCGATGCCGTACTTGGCTATCCATGCGAACCATTTGTGTTCTTTTCGGTATCCAAGCGAACGCGGGGACCACAGAATGAAGAACGAGAGTATGACTGCAATGAGGAATGAGATGGAGAGCGGACCAACGCCTCCACCGATATCCCATTTTGCTACCTGGTTCTGGATACCGCTGCCATTGTTTTCCCACGTACGAATGATGGCCGCAAGGCCGGCACCGAGGAGGATGCCGGATTTGATGGCAGTGGGGACAAGGTTTGCGACGGTCTTTGCGCCACCCGTAAACGCCATGATAAGGAATATCGCTGCCATAATGAGTTGGAGGGCACACATTGCCTGGATGGACCCAATGTTGAGACCTCCCGGTGTCGCATAATCTGCGACAAACGCCATGTATAGAGGTATGCCAGAGGTAATCCATCCGGCAAGACCCGGGTCACCAAAGCTCGTGTGCAATAAATACAAAAAGTTGTTTATAATGACCATCGTCAGACCCATCTCGTACGTTATGCCAAATGACGCCTGCATACCTGCAATAACGCCCATGGGCACTACGCACAGGATGGCGCCTTCTATAAATTCCGGCCATTCCCATGGATAGTGGATGAAGGGGAGCCTGAGGCGCAGAAATCCGCCCCAGTAGGGCTGCTCTGTTTCTCCAGGTTCCCGTTCTTTTCCTATATACCAACGCATAGTTATCCCTTCTATCATTGATTATAAGAATTATATTCATTATATCAATGATTATCTAAATATTATTTATATCTATTTAAATATTTTGGTATATTATCTTTAATTGAAAAGGAATATTTTAATTTTATTCTTCTATTCGAAAAAAGAGATGCCGCGTATTCTGGAAATATCACCTTATGCGGGATTAGAATTCATTTCATTTCGAAATAACAGATATAAATTAAATTCATTAATAAAAATAAAATTAAGTATAATATTCATATATTATATATAAATTAAAATTATATTCATAATATTGTCTAGTATCATATCTACCCATATCCGCGGGCCTTGAGGCATGATACACTAGTGAAGTGAACATGAAGCCATGGTACAACAAAAACCATTTATGGACATTTTCATAGTAAAGGCATAGGCATGGTGACGCTTACATGAATCGGGCAGTGATACTCATTGTTGGCCTTGTGGTCATAGCATCTTTCCCTCTCCTTTCGGCAGAGGCGGGGGGCACGGACGTTCTCTTTGACCTATCAAAGGAAGCAGACACACTCTACGGCAATCCGGAACTACAGGGGGACATGCTGTGCTCGATGCTTGAGGGAGAGGGCATTACCTACGCGTTTACCGAGCGCGGCAGGTCTCTGGCGCTCTATGACCTTTCTTCCTATCGCATTCTGGTCATTTGGGATCCCGATGGACCCTATGATGAAAACGAGCGCACCGCCATCATATCCTTTGTCGAGCAGGGCGGTATCCTTCTCTTTGCAGGAACATCCTTTTACAATACTCCGGATACCATATACGTTAATTGCAATGAGCTTCTTACTACCTTTGGCATAACGCTCGTCCGCGAGCAGGTGCTTGACAAGACCGATTACATTGGCTGCCATTGTGGTACCACTCCGCTCATCCACACGTTCGCCGAGGGATACTTCTTTTATGATATTTCCTACGTGGCGTGTAATCACACCGGGCGCATCGAGACGGTGCATCCCGCAGTTCCCATTGCCTTTGGTGATAATGATACGTTTGTAGACCTCAACGGCAACGAAATGCACGACGAAAATGAGATGATTGGTTCTATTCCTGTCATGGCCATGAGTACCTATGGGGCCGGCGTCGTCGTGGCTTTTGGCACAGAGAAGGTCTTTGAACGCAGCTATTTCAATACGAAGGATAACGGTCGGTTTGCACTCAATCTCTTTGCGGACCTGCTGTACCAGTATCCGCTGGATGGCACCCCTGCTGCATCGAACACGATGCGGTATGCGGTTGGCTTCGCATCAGTTGTGATTGTCCTTGTCATCGCGGGCGTGTACAGGCATAATCGCCCCTGAGTATATCATCGTTCCCTGCTGCTTCTTCGTGCCGCGAAGATGAACGCAACACCAAGTGCCACGCCGATGGCAATGGCCGCACCGTTCCATTCCCCCGTCTTTTTTTCTGGTATGGTACCGACGTTGTTTGTCTCGTCAGCTTCGACGAACACATCGCGTGGGTCAAGCTCGTACGAGACAGGAACACTCCCCGAGGGAAGCGCAAGCGTGTAGGTGTTGGAGAAGCATACGCTCGAGCCATCGCGAAGCGTTACCTCCACGTCACAGGGACAGGGAATGTCGGATACGGGCATGATGTGCAATGTTGCACCATCCCATTCGGCCTTGTCGGCGGCGAAATCTGGCAGGCCCGATTCCGTCAGAAGTGAATCTAGGAACGTGGCAACACCTTGACCGGGATAGGAAGTCTCCATCAAATCAAGCAACGACGTGGTGGTGAGTGTCTGGAAGGCGAAGGTTGCATATATACTTGAGAGGAATGCAAGGTACTCTTCCGTCCCGATACACCAGCGAATCATATCGAGAACAAGCGGCCCCTTGTGGTATGCCATGACTATCTGATCCCGTGAGGAGGGATAGGCGTCGAGTGGCCGGTGCAGAATGTCCTCGAGACCCCGGTCCTGCTCACGCTGATACACACCGCGTAGGTATGATTCGTAAAAAGGGGTATGCTCCCCCGCGTACCGCGTTTCATAATAGAGGAGCGTAGCATGCTGGACGAGTGCCTCGTCAAGCCATGCATCGGCAACCTGATCCGTTCCCACCACCCCGTACCACCATTGGTGGGCGGTCTCGTGCACAATGATGGTTTCAAGCATCGATGAGTTGCTTTCGTCGTAGTAGGGGACGTCTATGAAGAGTATCTGGGGATATTCCATGCCAGCTGCACCCCCAAGGTGCACTGCAGCAACGGTGAGGTCCTGATAAGGGTAGGGTCCGAAGAGCGTTTCAAAAAGCATCACCGCGGCAGCGGTCCATTCAGCCACGGTTCTGCCCATCGTACCGTGTTCGGGAAGGGAGAGGGAACGTACGGCCGTGTCACCAGCCATAACGATGTGTTCCACGTAACGCGGAGAGAGCGCAAGGGCCATATCGCGCACAGAGCGCGCGGCAATATGGTAAGTTTTCATGTCGCCATCTGATTCTTCCGATGTTATGGACCCCGTGGCTCCAAGGGTCCACGAAGCGTCGATGGCAACGGAAAGGTCCCAGTTGGCACATTCGCTGTAGAAGGGATCGCCCCTGGAAAGATAGGGATACGTTTTCCATATGCCCTCCTCGAAGACATAGGGGATGGGAATGGTATTTCCAAGCGCAATGATGCCGTCGTGGTATCCCATCCTATTGAGCGTTTCAGGTATGACAATTTCGTAGTGTATGGTGAACGAGACCGTAGAATCGGGAACAAGCGGCGAGTCTAGGAAGATGGTCAGCACCGTGTCGTCAACAATCTCGTAGGGCAAGGTACAGGTGATGAGGGTGATGCCACCCGGTTGGAATCCTGCAGGGTAGGATTCCGCAAGGGGTACCAGAACAGGAACGGTCTCGGGAGAGGCATAGGCCTGGGGGTACCAGGTGAGCAGGACTTCTTCAAGTACTGCACCGCTCTTATTATAATATATTATAGTGTGTGTTGAAGAGATAGTCCTGGTCTGCACATCGATTGCCATGACAATCTCGTGTGATGTCATGTCTTGTCCCTCTTGCTCAGCCACGATTACGGAGGGAATAAGCAGGCAGCACAGCACAAGCGCAGCGACATGAGCACGATGCATGGCTACCGTATGGGAAGTATTTTTATTATAGGTTTCTGACAAGAGGGCATGAAGGTCGTTTTTCTGGGGACGGGAGCATCGAAACCTTCTCCAGACCGCAATGTGTCCTCCCTGGCCGTTATCAAGGGACCCGAGGTCCTACTCTTCGATTGTGGGGAGGGTACTCAGCGCCAGATGCTGCGTTCGGTCAGGCAGTCGCGTCTTACACGTGTCTTTCTCACCCATTTCCATGGCGACCATTATCTCGGCCTGCCCGGCCTCCTCATGACCCTGTCGCTCCAGGGACGGACCCGTGCGCTTGAGGTCTATGGTCCGGAGGGAACCGCATCCTTTGTGTCCCACCTCCTTCACTCAGGGTATATGGAACTGTCCTTTGAGCTCATGGTGGGGGAGCTCTCGTCATCCGTTGTCCGGGGTTCATCTTATTCCGTACACTCATTTCCGGTCAATCACGGCGTACCCGCCCTTGGATACATCATCATCGAGGATGACCGCCGCGGACGGTTCGATACGAAAAAGGCTGCCGCCCTCGGCATCAGCGGGCAGTGCTATGCCGCACTCGAGCGGGACGGGACAGTTGAGGTAAATGGGAACGTGATCGCCCTATCCGATGTCACGGGGGCGGTGCGCAAGGGAAAGAAGGTGACATACTCGGGCGATACGGCCCCGGTGGTGTTTCCTCCCGAGGCGATGGACACCGACCTGCTTATCCATGAGGCTACGTTCCTTTCCGAGAAGGACCGTGCCGACACATACCACTCCACCGTTGATGATGCGGTTACCGCCGCCCGTGCCATTCGGGCCCATCGGCTTGTGCTAACCCATATCAATGCGCGCTATACCGAGGAAGAGTTTGCCGAGGCCGTCAGTTCCTATCCTGAGGACCTTGTGGTGGCCCAGGACCACCTCGTGCTTGAGATATAATTATTTTTTCATTCCTACACTGCCTATGCGGATTGAAAATCGACGTATAATGTGCAATAATTTTAAATAATACATTTCCTCATCGCGCGTTACCGAAATCTTTTTAAACGGGATGTTAAACATACGGTAAACGCAAGTGGGGATTAGGTCAATCCATATCATCCAGGGATATAATGGATATTATGTTCCTATATTCTCCATCAATTCGTCAAATCATACATAAGCATACTTGGAGGTACGGCTATGGGAAATACAAGTGGTCATAGGACTAAGCCAAGGTCAGGTTCCTTGGCTTTCACACCAAGAAAACGGGCAAAGAGTTCCATATCCAGGAACACCACATGTGCAACCTCTGACAAGGTAAAGCTCATGGGGTTCCCCGGATACAAGGCAGGAATGACACATGTGTTAAAGGTAGATGACAGGCCGAATGCCATCACCAAAGGAAAAGAGGTATTTGTTCCCGTCACCGTGGTAGAGACGCCGCCTGTCGTCGTGTGCGCCATCCGCGGATACACCACGACGGTGGACGGAGAACGAGTCGTTAGTGAGATTTGGGCAGACGAGCTCTCAAAGGATCTTGACCGCATCATCTGTCTTCCGAAGAAGGAACGTTCAATGGCCGCGTTTGAAGAGGCTGTTACGAAAGGTACTATTTCACAATTACGCGTCATCGTGCACACGCAGCCGAGGCTCATCAAGCTCAAGAAGAAACCCGATGTGATGGAATATGGTATAGGCGGGTCTTCCCTTGAAGAGCAGTTTGCGTACTGCAAGGGCATCCTCGGAAAGGAAGTCCGTGTCCACGATGTGTTTTCGGAAGGGAAGATTGTCGATGCCAGCGCCGTAACGAAGGGTAAGGGATTCCAAGGCCCGGTCAAGCGGTGGGGAATCACCATCCAGGACCGCAAGGTCAACGATGCCCGCAGGCACGTGGGAAGCATCGGTCCATGGAATCCGGCGAGGACCATGTGGACCGTCGCCATGTCTGGTCAGATGGGATATCAGCAGAGAACCGAGTTCAATAAGCGTATCCTTCGCATCCATTCCGTGAGCGAGGTTGACGTTACGCCCAAGGGCGGATTCCTCCACTACGGTGTATTGAGGACCGACTACGTCCTCGTGCGCGGTTCATTGCCCGGAACCACGAAGCGCATGGTCAGGCTTCGCGATGCGCTGCGGATGCCGCGACACATTCCCTCTGGCGTCCCAGAACTCACGTATGTCTCAACAACATCCAAGCAGGGTGTATAATTATGAAGTGCAATGTCTATTCTGTTGAAGGGAACGTCGTCGAATCGATTGAAGTCCCTGCGGTGTTTGGCACGGAGTTCCGTCCAGACCTTATCAGGCGGTCAGTTCTTTCCTCCCACTCATCGCGTTCACAGCCCTATGGGCCGAATCCGCATGCAGGAAAGCTGACAAGCGCGGAGTCCCTTGGAAAGAACAGGGGTATCGCTCGCCTTCCCCGTATGAAGTCGGGTCCTCGCAGGGGTGCCTTTGTACCCCAGACCGTTGGCGGCAGGCGTGCCCACCCCCCACTTGTGGAAAAGATCCTCCATGAGAAGATAAACAGGAAAGAGCGACGCCTTGCCCTCATGTCTGCCATCGCCGTCACCGGAAAGGCAGATATGGTACGCTCACGCGGCCACCGCATCGAGGCTATCAAGGAGTTCCCTCTTGTTATCAGCGATGATCTTGAAAAGGTTCGAAAGACCAAGGAGACACGTGAAATCTTCAAGCTCATCGGCGTGTGGGATGACATTCTCCGGGCCAGAGAAAAGAAGATACGAGCGGGAAAAGGCAAGATGCGTGGGCGCAAGTACAAGAAGAAGAAGGGTCCGCTCGTCATCGTATCGCGCAACCAGGGCATCTACCTCGGTGCACGGAATCATCCCGGTGTCGATATCATCGAGGTCGAGAATCTCTCCACCGAGGATCTCGCTCCTGGAACGGAACCTGGAAGGCTGGTCATCTGGACCAAGTCCGCCATAGAGAAGCTCAACATCCTCTTTGGGGGTAATTAATCATGAATCCCTATGACGTAGTCCTCTACCCGCTTATCTCTGAAAAGACAGTATCCATGATGGAGCGGGAGAACAAGCTTGTCTTCATCGTCACGAGGAAGGCATCGAAAAACGAGATCAAGGGCGCCGTGGAGAAGCTGTACAAGGTGGAAGTGTCGGACGTGTCCGTGCTCATCCAGCCCGACGGCAAGAAGCGTGCCTTTGTCAAACTGCGCGAAGAATACTTGGCTGATGAAGTGGCCACCAAGATGGGGGTCTTCTAAATGGGTCATCGAATTCGTTCGCAGAAGCGGGGAAGGGGAAGCATGAAGTACCGGACAACGTCCAAGAAGTACAAGACATGCATCCACTACGACCGCGCCATGGAAGGCCTTTCGGCCACCGTGCTTGATATCAGGCACGACAGCGCACGGACCTGCCCCATCATGCAGGTGCGCTTCGAGGACGGCAGGGAGACGCTCATGCTCGCCCCCGAGGGCATCATGGTGGGAGAGGTCATCTCCTTCGGCAAGAAGGGGCGCATCAGCGTGGGAAACGTCTCCGATCTGGGGAGCATCCCTGAAGGTACCTTCGTGTACAACATCGAGAACACCCCCGGTGACGGCGGACAGTTCGTCCGTTCAGCCGGCACGTTCGCCACCGTGGTCACACAGGACACAGGCAAGACCGTCGTCCAGCTTCCCTCAAAGGTCATGAAGACCTTCAACGCCTCGTGCAAGGCATCCATCGGCATCGTCGCCGGCGGCGGAAGGCGTGAAAAGCCGTTTGTGAAGGCTGGGAAGAAGCACCACCTCATGCGGGGCAGGCCGACAATCTACCCGCGGGTGAATGCGACTGCCATGAACGTGGTCGACCACCCGTTCGGCGGCGGCGGCCACGACCATGCAGGTCGGCCTACGACGGTATCAAGATCAACACCTCCGGGACGGAAGGTTGGACACATTGCTGCCAAGAGAACCGGGAGGAGAAGGTAAATGGCGAGAAAGAAGTTTGTATATCGGGGATATGAGCTCGAGGAGCTCCAAACCCTCCCCATGCAGGATGTTATCGGTCTTCTTCCTTCGCGCCAGAGGCGCTCCCTCACGAAGGGATACTCTGACAAGCAGAAGAAGCTTCTCACACGATTGAGAAATGCGAAGAAGGCCATGGAAGGCGGAGAGCGGATCATAATTCGCACACATTGCAGGGACATGATTATCCTCCCCGAGATGATAGGCCTTACCGTGGGTATCTATAACGGAAAGGAGTTTAAGGTCGTGGAGCTTGTCCCCGAGATGATCGGGCACTACTTTGGCGAGTACGCTCTCACGCGTGGACGCGTGAAGCACAGCTCGCCCGGTGTCGGTGCAACAAAGTCCTCTATGTACGTACCACTGAAGTAAGGAGATGGATACATTGGCTGCATATTCATTCACGAAACAAACGGACCCCACAAAGTCCGCCCGTGTGTACGGCAAGGACTTGAGGATTTCACCAAAGCACGCCACGGAGATCTCTCGCGAGATCCGTGGCATGAAGCTTGAGGCGGCAAAGCTGTTCATGGAAGAGGTCATGGAAAAGAAGCGACCCGTCGCCTTCAAGCGGCACAACAGAAAAGTGGGCCACCGGCATGGCCTTGTGGGCTGGGACGCCGGTCGGTACCCCGTGAAGGCGAGCTCGCACTTCCTCAAGCTCCTCAAGGAGCTTCAGGCTAATGCGGAGTACAAAGGTCTTGACGTGGACCGATTGAGGATAATCCACGCCGCCTCGTACCGAAGCAGGGTCATCCCCGGCTTCGTTCCCCGCGCCTATGGCAGGGGGACGCCCTACAATCAGGTGCTGACCAACATCGAACTCGTCGTGGAGGAGAGATAATGGCTATCGAGCGCAGATTCATCGAAGAGAACATTAAGAATGCGAGCATCGACGAGTACCTCGCTAAGACGCTGGAACGCGCGGGTTACGGCGGCGTTGACATTAAGCGGAGCCCCTTGGGCACCCGCGTCATTGTCCAGGTCGAGACGCCCGGCGTCGTCATCGGCAGGAAGGGCAAAGCCATACGGAAGCTTACCACCGACCTTGAACAGGAGTTCAATCTGGAAAAGCCCCAAATCGAAGTGGAGAATCTTCCCCGGCCGGAGTTCAATGCCAACGTCATGGCAAATCTCCTCGCGTCGGACCTTGAGAAGGGCATCCACTTCAGGCGTGCCGCCTACTTCCTCCTGAGAAAGATAATGTATTCAGGCGCCAAGGGCGTCGAGATCATCATATCCGGCAAGCTTACCGGCGAGCGTTCCCGTTCGGTCCGATTTTACCAGGGATACATCAAGAAGTCGGGCAATCCCGCCCTTGAAAATGTATCCACGGGATACGCCACGTCCAAGCGAAAGCTTGGCGCCATCGGCGTCAGGGTAAAGATCATGCCGGATGACATATCACTGCCTGACGAGGTCATCATCAAGGAAGGTGTCTTCGATCATGTCACACCAGCCCCGGTCGAACAGCCGCAGGCAGAAGAAGTGGAGATGGCAGAAGAGATTGTCGAGGAGGAGCTCCCCCTGGACGATGAGTCCGTCGAGGAGGCCCCAGTCGAAGAGAAGGCAGAGGAAGAACCACTGCCTGATGCAGAGGAAGAACCACTGCCTGATGCAGAGGAACCCGAAGAGGACCAGGGCACTGACGAGGAATCACCTGAGTCATCACCAGAAGAACCCGAAGAACCCGCAAAGGAGGATGCGTAAATGGCTATACTCCGTGTCGGCGACATCAAGGACCTGGGTTACGAAGGCATGGTCGCCAAGAGGGACGAACTTCGATTTGAGCTTGCCCGGGAAAAAGCGCTCCTTGCAACGGGATCCGCGCCGGATAATCCCGGCCGTATCCGTGAGCTCAAGCGCACCATAGCCCGCATTAACACCATCCTCGTACAAAAGGAAAAGGAATAAGGAGAGTTGAATTGAGCAT
>Ga0334884_1002318_pt1 | contig 24626 bp, 18 predicted proteins | sample GraSluR1_MG_7_FD_207215 | JGI IMG/M metagenome (GOLD analysis project Ga0334884, IMG submission 207215) | Sludge microbial communities from methane-producing bioreactor in Wageningen University, Netherlands - Granular Sludge_12_05 R1 | ecosystem: Engineered > Bioreactor > Anaerobic >...
CAGTTTCCCGCCTGATATGACGGCACACCAATATAAGCGTAATACCCAGACACACTGTCTCCGAAACCGTCGGCGCCCACCAGATTCCCCGGCCGCCCGCCAGGGCGATACAGCCGGCCAGGGCCCCGGCCATGATGACCATTCCCCTTCCCAGGGAAATCACCAGGGACTCCTTAGGCCGCTCAATGGCTGTAAAATATCCGGCGCCCACAATATTAAATCCCAGCACCAGGAACGATAGGCTGAAAATCCGGAACACGGCCGCGGAGTACTCCCTCAGGCTTTCCAGGTTTTTGGAAATAAACAGGGAAACCATCCCATCCGCGCCTGCCATGGATGCCAGGAATGCGGTTCCTGCCATACCCACAGCGGTTGTAACCGCATACCTGAGCAGCCTGTTGCACGCCTCCTGCTGCCCTTTTCCATAATAAAAGCTGATTAACGGCTGGATGCCCTGGGCAATCCCCACCATGGACATGACCACGATGGTATTCACATATGCAATGATGGTATAGCTGACAATCCCCTGTTCCCCAATACAGCGTAAGATGGCGTGGTTAAACATAAACACCGTGAAACCGGCCGACAGTTCCGTAAGTCCTGAGGAAAGCCCGATCTTCACCACCCGGCAGAACTGTCCGAAATTCCAGTCAGGTTTTGCAAACCTTATGGTTGCCTTTTCACTAAGGAAATGCCTCAAGTATAAAAATACGGTCAGCATCTGTGAAATACCGGTTGCCACACCGGCGCCCCCTATGCCCCAGTGGAACACCATGACAAACAGGTAATCCAGGACGCAGTTTGTCAGCGCGCCCGTTGTCACCGCAATGGCGGCAAAGCGCGGGTACCCATCGGTCTTAACCAGTGTCTCAAAGGTGTAGGAGCTTATAAAAAACCAGGTAAACGGCAGGATGGACAGGATATACTGCCGCACGTATCCAACCGTGGATTCAGTTGCCCCCAAAAACATCACCAGCGGGTCCAGGCACAGCCATACGGCTGCCATGATCATCAATGCAATCAGGCCTGAGACCGCCAGGTTCTGCGTATTGGCCTGGTTGGCTTCCCTGTGCTTTCCCTGTCCCAGGAAAATAGCCACAATGGTGGATGTGCCCACTGCAAAAAGAATGGACACGGAAAACAGGAAATTCACAAAGGGCGACGCAATGTTAACAGCTGATAAAGCCACCTCCGACACACCCCTGGCCACAAACATCCCATCCACCATGGTATACAGCGCAAATATCCATTGGGCCAGAACAGACGGCCAGACAAACCTCCAAAATGATTTCTTCAGTGACACTCCTTCGAAATTCATGATCCTTCTCCTTTTTATTCACACAGCTAATCTTGCAAATAAAGTATAAACCTTGGTATAATACCAAGGTAAACAGCAATTTTTGCCATATTTAGGAGAGGTAACATGTCAACATTTTATAAAATCGGGGAGATTGCAGCATTATACGGCATCAGCACGGACATCCTGCGCTATTACGAGGAACTTGGCATCCTGGTTCCCCGCCGGGCGCCCAACGGCTACCGCGTGTACCGCACCGAGGACCTGTGGTGCCTCAATGTCATCCGCGACTTAAGGGAGCTGGGCTTTTCCATGGACCAGATACGGTCCTATATTGAAAACAGAAGCATCGGCTCCACCCTGGAGCTGTTCCAAAAGGAAATGCATGTAATAGACCAGCAGATTGCAAGGCTCAACTCCCTGCGGGATAATATCATAACAAGACGGGAAACCATAACCCAGGCCGGGAAGCTTGTCCTTGGCCGGATTGTTTTAAAAGAAATGCCGCCCAGGCCCTGCCACCGGATCATGCAGAGCTACGAGACGGACGAGGAAATGGATATCCTGATTAAGCAGCTGGTATCCTTTGGACCGGACCGACAGTATATCATCGGCAACAACCAGATGGGCTCCTTTGTCAACCTGTCCGATGCCCTGGACGGGCGCTGCCAGCAATATGACGCAGTGTTCATCCTTCATCCGGACGGGGAGCATCACATTGAGGCAGGATCCTACCTGTCGGTATGCTACTGCGGCAGCTTCAGGCAGACGCGCACCTATGTGCCCCAGCTTCTCCAGTATGCCAGGGACAATGGCATGGCAATCCGGGGTCCCCTGCTGGAGCTTTTGTGGATTGACATCCATACCACCAAGCATGTGGAGGAACAGGTGACGGAACTGCAGCTGAAGGTAGAGGTCGGGCAGGCCGGGATTTCATGAAAAGCCACGGCCCGGCACTCCCACGTACTTTTGAAAGGCACTTGCCAAACCTCCCTCCCATCCAGTATAATAGATATATTATTCTCTAAAACCAATGTCAAACCAGAAGGAATCACATATGAAGGAAACAAAAAAAAGTGCAGTATCCATACTGCTGGAATTCATACAATCCAACAATATAGAAGTGGGTTCCCATCTGCCTTCGGAACGCCAGCTTTCAGAAAAGCTGGGCATATCCCGAGGCCAGGTCAGGAATGCCCTAAAAGAACTGGCCTGCGACGGAACGGTAGAAATCGTCCCCCAGGTCGGCACCATCCTGAGAAGCAGATATTCTGGTGCCAGTGTCTTTAGAAGGGTTTTAAACATGGAGTCCATGGATATCCAGTCCCTGATTGAAGTTCGTGTATCACTGGAAGTGACGGCTGCCGGGCTGGCTGCCAGAAGGGCAACCGTGGAAGACCTACAAAAAATAGAGAATACCTGTATCGAATATGAAAAAGAGGCCAGCGTCTATAGTCCATGGCATGAACAGAATCAGCGGTTCCACATGTCCATTATCTGCGCCTCTAAAAATGGCGCCATTATTGCCATCATGGAAAACCTGCTGAACGAGGTGGAGTTATTTACCCGTTCCAAACAATCCTCCTATACCCAGGAACGGCTGAACCGCTCTATTAAGGAACACAAGGCCATCTTGTCCGCTATCCGCAACCATGATGAACCGGCTGCTGTCCGTGAGATGACCTTCCATATGCGCAAGATGTCTGCCATGGCAGAAGAATTAAATAAAATCATCTATTAATCTTAACTGAACCAGACATACCGGTCCATTACCAAGGCAGCGCAAATCTGCCAGGTAATGGATTTTTGTATCCTTACCCTGGTGCAATGTCCCTTTACCAGGTATATACTGGTTATTTATTCCTAATATTCCTCATATTCCCGTTCCATTTCATAGAACCTGCACAAAATAATTTGTGAAACAATTGACAAGGCCGTTATGATATGTTAAACTATTAACCATACTGGTTAACCAATGGTAAACCAAATATTTTCCGGAATGCTGCCAATTTAATATGGAGAGGAGGACATCTGTTATCGAGGCTATTCCAGGGCTGCGGCCGGAACCATACCATAAGGAGGGTAATATGATTCAGGGTATTTTAATTATTGCTGTTTTTCTTGTATTTGCATTTCTGATTTTCAAAAACAAAGTGCCCACATTCCTGGCACTGATGATTATGGCTATACTAATTGCTGTTATTGGCGGCGTACCCCTTAACGGAAAGGAAGGCATCCTTTCTGACATTCTTGAGAAGGGCTCCACCGGAATGGCCTCTTCCATCATGGCGCTGATATTTGGCGCATGGCTGGGCGAAATCATGACGGAAACCGGGGTTACAAAAGACATTATCCGGCGTGCCACTGAGATGGGGGGCAATCGGCCAATCCTACTGGCCCTGGTCCTGAATGCAGCCGTCATCCTTTTATTCACAGCCGTAACCGGACTTGGAGCCACCATCATGGTAGGCACCCTTGTCCTCCCAATCCTGCTGGCCGTGGGTATACGTCCGGTAGTAGCCGGAGCCATGTTCATCTTCGCCCGTGCAGTTGGACTGATTCTGAATGTGGCGCAGTGGCAGCTATACATGAGCGCTGCTGATATTTCCATTGAAACCATAAAACCATTTGCACTGATTGTTATGGGTATTGGGCTGGCTGGACTGCTGATTTATACAGTTGTGGAAGTTAAATTATGCAAGCCTGCAAGCAATTGGGCAGTAACCATTTCCCAATCAGATGAACCGGATACCAGGAAGGTCAGCCCATGGGCAGTCCTGATGCCATTTATTCCTTTTCCATTGATTCTTGGACTTAACTGGCCCATTGTTCCGGCTTTAATGGCGGCGTGTACATATGGAACCCTGGTAACCTCAGGAAGGAAAGCCTTAAAGGTGCTGGCCAAGACCGGGCCTGCTGCTGTTAAGACAGCCGCACCGTCCATCATGATCATGGTGGCTATCGGTATGGTTATTGCTTCAGTTGGAAATCCGCTTGTCTCTGACAGCATGGCAGGTCTTATGAGCCGCATCATGCCCCAAGGACGAATAAGTTACATCCTGTTCTTCTCACTGCTTGCACCACTCTGCCTGTATAGGGGACCCTTTAATATGTGGGGGCTGGGCAGCGGCGTACTCGGCCTGATGGTGGCCTCGGGGATACTCCCGGTTCCTGCCATTGTGGCGGCGTTCCTTGCGTGCCATCTGTTCCTTCTGGCATGCGACCCCACCAACTCCCATCATGTTTGGGCAGCGGATTACTTAAAGATAGAAGTATTTGATTTAACAAAAAAATCATTCTTATATCTCTGGGCCGTGTCCATTATCTGCATTATTGTATTTGGATTCATGGCAATTTAAATAGCACAAGGAGGTCCTATCATGTTAAGTTATAAAATCGGTTTTATTGGAAGTGGGAATATGGCCCATGCCATCATACGTGGTATCATCAGTTCCGGTATCGTATCAGGAAGTCAGGTATGGGTTTTTGATATTGACAAGGAAAAATTAAAAATGATGCACTCAAGTTATGAGGTGCAGATAGCAGAAAGTAACATTGAACTAGCAAAGTCCTGTGACCTGATTGTCCTCGCAGTAAAGCCAAACATATGCGAAAAAGTATTAAAGGAAATCCTGCCTTCTCTTGACGGTCACCAGATAATTGCCTCCATTGCCGCTGGATGGAGTACTGATAAGCTGAGAAATGCTTCGGAACATAAGGCAAAAATCATCAAAATCATGCCTAATACTCCTGCCATGGTAGGTGCAGGCGTCATGGTATTCAGCAAGGACAATGATTTATCAGAAGAAGAGCTGAAACATATAAAACTTCTTTTTTCTGCCAATGGCCTGGTTGTAACGCTGGAAGAAGAAAAGATGTATGCAACCACAGGAATCAGCGGAACCATTCCGGCCTGTGTTTCCATGTACATAGAGGCCCTGGCTGACGGAGGAGTCATGAATGGTCTTCCCAGGGACTTTGCGCTAAAGGTTGCTGCTCAGGCTGTCATGGGGTCAGCTAAGATGGTTCTGGAATCCGGCAGACATCCGGCCATACTAAAAGAGCAGGTATGCACACCGGGGGGCACAACCATTGAGGCGGTATGCGCGTTGGAGGAAGATGGGTTCCGTGGAACGGTTATCAGGGCATGCAACCGCTGTACAAAGAAAAGCTACGATATGCTCAACAAATAATTCATACAGGGATGGGTGGTGTAAACATGGAATACCGTATTGGCATTGATGTCGGAGGTACTTTTACGGATGCTGTTGCATTAGATAACAGCACGATGGAACTGGTTGGGATTGTCAAGATTCCAACCACCCACCACCATCCGTATGGCGTATCTGAGGGGATACGTCTGGCATTGCTTCAGCTAATGGAACAGTGCTCCATTCGCCCGGAAGATGTGGTTTTTATTGCACATGGAACCACCCAGGCCACCAATGCCCTTCTGGAAGGAGATGTGGACAGGGTTGCTATAGTCAGCAGCGGCAGCGGCTTAGGTGCCTCCCATGTACGCAGGGAAACATCCTTTAAAGCCCTTACCCTGGACGGCGGTAAGGAACTGCACGTGGAAAACTGCTTTATCCGGGATTTCACGGATGAGAAATGCAGCTATGTCATCAACAATCTATTGGAAAGAGGGATTAAAAGCATTACAGCCTCCACTGCCTACAGTGTTGATAATCCCGAAACGGAAGACAGGATCAGGGCCATCGCCGAAGGACACGGCATGTACTGCACCTGTTCCCACCATATGTCCGGGCTTTACGGACTTCGGACCAGAACAAAAACAGCTGTGATTAATGCAAGCATCATTTCCAAAATGGTAGATACTACGGACTTCATGATACAAAGCGTCCACCGGACAGGCATCCAAAAACCGCTGATGATCATGCGCTCAGACGGCGGTATCATGGATGCCTCGGAGATTAAAAAGAAACCCATCCATACTATCCTGTCAGGCCCTGCTGCCGGGGTCGCAGGAGCCTTATTATACGGCAGATATTCAGAAGGTATCTTCCTGGAAGTCGGCGGGACCAGCACGGACATATCCGCCATCCACAACGGACAGGTAATGGTTAAATGGGCTCATATCGGTTCACACAAAACATACATTAATTCCTTGGATATCCACACATTGGCCATTGCCGGAGGCAGTATGTTGAGGAAGGATAATGGCCATATCACAGGCGGCCCCAGGAGCGCCCACATTGCCGGTTTAAGCTATGTATGCTTTGCTGATGACCTGCACACCGACCATCTGGAGATACTTCCCTTTCATTTTCAGAATGAGCCATCGGAATATTATACGGTCCGGGACGGTGTAACAGGAACAATATATGCCATTACGCTTACCTGTCTTGCCAACTTTAAGGAATATATCCATGAAGGTGACTTTTCCTTCGGCTCCCGCCGGAATACCCAGGCGGCTTTGGAAGCATTATCCCTATATCTGGAGATTTCCATTGACAAGATTCTGGAGCAGGTATTTTCATCTGCCTGCAGTGCGATTCAATCAGTCATCACAGACTTTACGCAGACCTATAACCTAAACCGGAATGAACTGAAACTCATAGGCGGTGGAGGCGGCTGCCAGGCCATTCTTCCCCTGCTCTCAGAAACCCTGCATCTTCCCTGCAGTATCTGCCCAGACGCACAAGCCATCTCACCAATCGGCGTGGCCATGGCAATGGTACATGAAATCTGTGAACGGAACAGCATTTCCCCAACTGAAAACGAATTAATGAAATTAAGGGAGGAGGCCGTTCAAAAAGCACTTTTGGCCGGTGCTGCCCGCGAACAACTGCGTGTGAAAATTGAAACCGACCCCATGATGGGAATCGTGCGTGCCATCGCCACCGGAGTCACTGACAGCCGCTTAAGGACCATACCAAAAGTCGTGCTGAGTGAAGCGGAACTATTTAGTTCCCTTGAAGAACAGGGCATCCATTTTAACAAGGATTACTTAAAGAAAATGCATAATGGGCATTACTGGATATATGAAACCACCCAGCCCCAAAGAAACTGGCTTAAACGTCTGCTTTTTTCAGAAAAGACTTCGGTGGTGGTGGCTTCATCTGATGGAACCGTTAAGATAAATAAACAGAATGGTCATTTTATCCAAACCAACAGGGATTGTCTGGAACGGACCCTAAACCAATGCATGGATGAAGCTTCTGTTTACGGAGATACAGGTGAACGGATACCGGATATATTCCTGGTGGTTAAAGACAGGATAATTGACTACTCGATGGTGTGCGAACGGATGCAGATTCTGAAGCTGGCATCCTTTGAACTGAAAGAATATGAACCGGAGGACGCTGTTGTCCTTATCTATATTCCGCTTAGCGGCGCGTAATGGCGGCGGATGGGGCAGTTTCTGCTACCTGACCTTAGCCGGAACCCCCACCGCAACCGCGTAATCCGGGATGTCCCGGATTACGGCGGCTCCGGCTCCAATCACCACTTCTTTTCCCACACTAATATCATCAATAACCGTACTCCCGATTCCTATAAACGACTTTCTTCCAATCCGTGTATGTCCGGCCATGGACACTCCCGGACAGATATTTACAAAATCCTCCACCACACAGTCATGTTCCACAATCGCACCGGTATTTATGATACATCCAATCCCAATCCTCGCATTGGGGTTAATTACCGCGCGGGCCAGCACGGTACACCCTGGGGAAATACTGGCGGACGGGCTGATGATGGCAGTGGGATGGACGATTGCCGCCAACGGAATCCCCCATGCCTTCAGCTGGTTAATCTTCTTCTCGCGCAGTTCATTGCTGCCAACTGCAGCAATAACCTCATCATAGGATTGAAGGAAATGCTTTAAATCAACCTTTGCCTCTTCATGAATCTGATATCCCGGAATCTCCCGATGGCCTTTCTCCTTCATATCCAGAAAATCAATCCCATCGTATTGCCTCATTGCCAGGGCACAGTCCAAAGTCACAGTCCCCTGGTCCCCGGCACCCCAAATTAATAAACGTTTCATATCCATTTCCCCCATTCCATTATGTATTGCCCGGCAGCCCTGCCGGCTGAACATGATTCCACGTCTTTTTGGGACTGTGGGGTGAGTGACTACCGGATGAGTGACTGTGGGATGAAAACCATCATACCCTCATCCGCTGTTTTACTTCCAATACAGCCCCTGTAAACTGCTGAATCTGCCGTAACACCATGCCACCATATCCATCCATTAGCACCGGTCCAAAGCGGCCCATGGAACACGCCTGCATTTTATACGTTTTTCCATCAACTACAAGATGCACACTAATCTGCCGTGCATATTTCCTGTCCGCTGTCAGTCCATCCAGCCTTACATCCATACTGTCAATCCGCGGCACCGCAATATACTGTACATGAAAAGGGTTCAGGATGAAAAGAGCCGCCAGTTCCCCTCCCTTCTCATCAAGCCAGAATGTACCCCATTCCATTTTACATTCCCGGCTGGCATGAAAGGACGTTCGAAGGGGCAGCCTCTGCCTGAGCCAATACAGCAGGAACGGGGAACCGATAAACCACCCGGCATATAGTGGCAGCAGCCAGAAAAACAGGGGACTGATCCTGGTTCCGATACTAAGCAGACGGTCCACCGCCGGCCAAAGCGCCAGCATGACAATATAATATATATAATTTATTTTCCTCATCATCCCTCCCATCCGCCTGTTTCAGCCTGACAATCCCATAACAAATCCCGGTACATTACCGGTTATGGCTATATAAACAGCTATCAGAATTGTGATTATGACAAGGGCCAGCAGATAAAAAAATATGCCAAGAAGAATATACCGGATGATTCTGGCTAACAGGGATATCTTCACCGTTTTCTGCTTTACTGTTTTCTACTCCCCCCTTTGTTTCTATCTTACTTAACATGTCCTTCATACGCCCTGTTAATACAGCCGCGGACCCCACTGCTTCACTAACCGCCTGCATGGTGCACTCCGGGCAGGCGCCGCCCTTATGGCTGCATCCACATACAGGGCATTTATGTTCGAACTCAGATGCCCCGCAGTTAGGACACTGTAAACAGCTGTCCTCTATCTCACTTTTGCAGTATGTACAGATTTTCATCATCCACCACCCAAATGAATCTTTGGTTTTCCTTACCTGAATTTAAATAACTGTCTGTCCCGGACCATCAGTGCCTGTCAAACGTATTTTCATAAGCCCATTCTTTCAGACAGCTGCATGAACAGGGCTTCCCCTTCTCCTGCATTGCCCCTTGATTTTACGTGTTAAAGCATTTCCGTCTGCTTTAAATCCAGGCATGAGGCGCCTTTATTTACGTGTTTTCTAACCCGGGGCATATGTTAAAGGAACTCCGACATATTAATACACGGACGTATTTTCTTTTCTGTTTCCAGGCCATGCCGCAAATCATATTCCTTGATTGCCATCCGGTATATTCCGGCCAATGTGGCGATATTGAGATGTGGGTCCCCAAAATGATACGATGCTTTTCGAATGGTCTCATTCAGTATTTCATTTATTTCGTCCTGATTCTTTTTGGTGATGTTCCGGGCCTTCATCTCCTGGCGGAAAGAAACGCCATAAATCCTTTCATATTCCTTCATCCCATGTATATTCCAGAATGTATCATAAAATGGCACGGCATAAGCGCGCAGCCAGTCCCACATGACTTCCGGGTCCGCTACATTGGGATTATCAAGATGACAGCGGCTACATAGCAGGACAAAATTAGAAGGCGTATCCCGGCCTCCCAGGGAATCCGGTATGATATGGCATCTCGCCAGCCCTCTTTTACACCCACAGCGCCAACATCTTTCGTGTGCTTCAGCAAAATCCACGCTTAATCCGCATTCATCCTCATGGCCTATCCAATAATCTACTATCTGTTCTTTTGTGGTTTTTATTTTTTCCCTCTCAGACACGTCCCTGCCCCCTGTCGTTGATTTTTAACAGTCATAAGACAATTATAACAGAAAACAGCCATACTGTCGCTTACATTAAAAATCATCCATGATAGAGTCACTCTACCAAAAATACAGAATATACTAATCATAAATCAACCATTAGGAAATTATTATGAATCAATTCAAATCATTGCCGCTTACTGCTGCACAGCTTTCTGAGGACTCCATGAATCCGGACGTTACATCGAATCAAAACTTATCTGTTGACCCAGATTTTTTAATTGACCCTGATTTCTCAGTTCCGGATTACGATGTCATAGTCCCTCCATTTGATGATGATATTGACCCGGATTTTTCAGTCATGCCGCCATATTATCCGGACCGTCCAATCTATCCGCCCATTAACCCCACGCCAATGCCCTGTCTCTTCTGCAACAACAATCAATGGCAGCGCGGAGCTGTCCGTTTTCTTAATGCGGCAACCGGCTATAACGCATTTACAGTCTACATTGATAACCGTCCTGTTTCCTGGAACCTTAATTTTCCAGAACTGACCTCCTATGAGCGGATATCCCAGGGGTATCATACTTTTACCATAGCGTCTAATGGATACACCTATCTGCGCAAGTCCCTGTATGTTGGGGATGGAATGGCTACCATTGCAATCATCAACTCTTCCAGGGGACTGGATTTAACTTCAATCCCTGACACCACATGTCCTATGTCAGGTTCCAATTCATGCTTCCGTGTATGCAATCTGGCATATTACAGCGGAGCAATCAACGCCGCCATTGGAAATGTATATTTTAATTCAGTCCGCTTTAAGCAGGCGGCCAGCTTCAGTTCCATGATGAGCGGTAATTATACGGTCCAGGTTTCCCGCTCTGCCAGACCAGAGACAACATTGGTCACCACTACTGTCTCCATGCGTCCAAGACGTATCTATACACTTTATATACTAAACTGGAATCCGTCACCAGATACGATTCAGACGTTAATGGTTGAAGATAGAAGAGATTAATCATGTGATATCAATAACAGCCAGGATGACAGGGATCATCCCTGAAACAGCCGGCCTCAAAGAATAAAAAGGCCTCTTTACCGGCATCCTAACAGAAAAACCGGAAAGGAGGCTTTTTATATGCTGATATACCCCATATATCCTGATTATCAAAACCAGAACGGACTGACCTATAATCCGTCTGTCCGTTTTGACCTGAACCACATGAATGGATACCATGAAAATGACTGCGGCTACAGCCTCAATGATATGAATGGGCTGACTTATATGGATGCTGTGCATTTTTCTTATCCGCAGCATATGCAGAGGGCGGAATCTTAGGTGTGATGGGGAGGCTGACATCATGGCGGGCTCCCCATGTGGCGGTGCAGCCATGGAATGGTGTGACAGCCCCTTCTGCACTTATTGCCCCGCCTGCACTATACCCCAAATTTTCATTCATATCCATTTTTGTAGCAGGATAAAAAATAATCGATAAATAATTTAGATTTTTTATCTAGCTTATCGTAATTCTTAGATATAATCCCCAGCTCCCAATACATCCCTTCATCTGCAATTGGAAGGCACACCAGATTTTCATGTGCGCTTTCTTCATACACATGCTTTACACACAGCAAAATCCCCTGCTTCTGCGACGCCATTTTCACAAGCTGGCTTACATCCGATGATTTATAAATAATATGCGGAGTAAATCCTGCCTTTTTACAACTTTCCTTTGTCCTGTAATGAATATTATAATGGCTGTTAAAGAACAAAAAATTCTCATCCGCCAACTGGCTTACATGTATCTCCTTTTGTCGGGCCAGAGGGTGTTCCTTGTGCGCAATAAAGAACATTTTTTCGCGATGCAGCGGGTTATATTGTAATCCCCGGTCATGCCATGGTTTCGTAGACAAGGCAAAGCGATGGCTGTCCGCAAGCACATATTCTTCCATATCCAAATCGGGAAATTCTACCTGCTCCAGCTTTAAGCCAGGATACAGCTTTTCAAAATTTATAAGGTAATTGGCAGATAAGCTCCGGAATACACCCGGCGCTACGCCAATGGTTATGGTCCCTTGCTGGATTTGGAAATATTGATACGATTCCTTGACTGCTTCCTCATACCCTGCACACACTGAGAGGAATTTATTTTTCAGATATACCCCGCTCTTTGATAATTTAATCCCCTGATTGGTACGAAGGAATAAACGTGTGTTTAATTCTGATTCTAAATTTTTGATTGATTTACTTAAAGCCTGTTGGGATATGAACAATTCTTTTGCCGCCTGGGAAATACTTGTACTTTCAGATAATTTTATAAAATACTGGATTTGTCTGAATTCCATCACTTTTCTCCACCGAAATATAGAACATGTTCTTGCCGACTCAGCTTTAGTTTATCATAACTATGAATGATGGTAAATACATTTTCCCGCCATACTCCCGCATTTCCGGGCAGCTTTTGGGCACAACTCCAGATTGTGGCAATCACAAATACTATCTGCTGTTAAAATATTAACAATGCTGTTAAAATGGACGTACATAGAACATTATTAAGGAGGAAGTAACAAATGAAAAACAAATACTACCCCAATTTAGCCAGTCCCATCACAATCAATGGCGTCACATTTAAGAACCGGATTTTCGGCGCGCCAATGTCTAATCCAGAATTAGATCCGGATTGCCACATGAGGGAAGAGGACATTGCATTCCATGCAAACCGCGGCCGCGGCGGTTTAGCCAGCGTATGTATTGGTCTTGGCATTGTGGAAGCCGTAGGACGTTCACACACAAAAGAAGTAATCCTTTATGATGACTTGTCCCTTCCATCCTTAAAAAGAATGGAAAATGAATTTCATAAACACAACTGCATGGCTACCATGGAATTAGCCCATGGCGGAAAATTCGGTGCTGCCAGAAGCCATTCTGCTGCCAAAAGTACCCTGATTGGGCCAAATGGCGAATTAAATGCCCAGGGCGTTCCTGTAAAAGCCATGACAGAGGAGCAGATTGAAGAAACCGCCACTGCATTCGGCAATGCTGCCAAGCTGGTAAAAGAGGCTGGTTTTGATATGGTCTTAATCCACGGCGGGCATGGATGGCTGTTAGGCCAGTTTGCTTCTCCATACTTCAACAAGAGGACCGACCGCTGGGGCGGGAGCCTGGAAAACCGTATGCGTTTCTCACTGCTTGTGGTTGAGAAGGTGCGCGAAGCGGTTGGCCCGGACTTCCCAATCGAATTCCGTATGAGCGGTTCTGAGTGTATTCCCGGCGGATATGATATTGATGAAGCAGTTGAAATGGCTAAGATGATTGATGGAAAGGTGGATATCATCCACGTATCTGCCGGTATCCATGAAAATAATGACGTATTTGTAATCACACATCCTTCCATGTTTATTGAACATGGATGCAATGTCCAATATGCTGCAGAAATCAAAAAACATGTGAAAACACCGGTTGCTGCATTAGGCGGTATCAACGATGTGGATATGATGGAGGAAATCATTGCTTCCGGTAAAGCTGATATCATTGAAGTAGCCCGTCAGTCCCTTGCCGATCCATATTTCCCGGAGAAAGCATTTTCCGGTAAAAAAGACGATATCACACAGTGCTGCCGCTGCTATTCATGTTTCTACAATTACTTATCCAACAGGAATTACTGCTGCGCATTTAATCCGGTCATTGGCGACGAGCTTGAACATAAATATGGCTTCCCGGCAACAACACCGAAAAAGGTCGTGGTTGTAGGCGGTGGCCCAGGGGGCATGGAGGCAGCGGTCACAGCCGCCCAGAGAGGACACTCTGTTACACTTTATGAGAAGAACAGTAAACTTGGCGGACAGATTGCACATGAACAGCACATCCCCTTCAAAAAGGATATGTATCACTTTATTGAAGTCCTTGCAAAGCGCTGTGAGGATGCAGGCGTAGACATCCGCTTAAATACAGAGGTTACTCCTGAAGAAGTTGCAGAAATGGGCGCGGATGTTGTAATGACAGCAGTTGGCGCAAAACCCATCATTCCTCAGATTCCAGGAATTGACAATGCTAAGGTTACCGGCCTGAAGGCACTTGAAAGTGAGACGCCTGCAGTAGGACAAAAGGTGGCAATCCTTGGCGGAGGCCTTGTGGGCTCAGAAGTTGCTATCTATCTGGATATGATTGGGAAAGATGTAACAGTTGTGGAAATGAAGGATACCTGGGCATCTGACGCTTATTGGATGCATAAGGTTGCCATGGACAAATATATCCGTGACAGCAGGATTGATATCAAAGTAAACACAACCGCCAAAGAAATTACCGACGCCGGCATTGTATGCAATACTCCTGATGGTGAAATCCTCATTGAAGCGGATACCGTCCTTCTTGCCGCAGGTATGAAAGCGGACCGTGCTTCTGCGGACGGATTTCTCAATACGGCTCCCCGGGTATTTGAAATCGGAGACGCCATCAAAGCCGGCCGCGTGGTTGAAGCAGTAAAGCTCGGATACTATAGGGCATTGGATATTTAGTTGTCAGCAACCTGAAAGGAACGAAAATGATGGACATTCTTGTTACAATTTTCACTGCCTTTATTTCAGGCGTACTTGCAACTGCCATGGGGGCCCTCGGTTCAGTGATCCTTACCGCTCTTGTCTCTATTGTTGGAGTATTCTCCATTATGGCGGGATGTGAATATAACATCATCGGGAATATTTGCTTTGGAATGTTCCTGGGGCCGCAGGTAGCCTTTGGACCAGCCCTCTGTGCAATGAATTATGCATGGAAAAAGGGATATATACAGGACAGCAAGGGACTGGCATTTCCATTGGGCTCACTTCAGAAAACAGATGTATTAGTAGTTGGCGGTATCTGCGCAGTGGCAGGATGGTACATAAATACAACCCTTGGCACCTTCCTTCCGGGACTCTTTGACTGCGTTGCGGCAACCATTGTAATCCTTAATATAGTTACAAAAATCATGTTTGGAAATCAGGGACTCATGGGAAAGGTACCTGAAGGCGATAAGAGGTTTGGCTTAAACAGTAAAAACAAGTGGCTTCCGCATATGACCTATGGTCATGGCTCCATGTTCTGGCTGTTCGGCGGCAGCGTTGGTTTTATTGCCGCATGGCTATTGTATCAAATGTGCCGGTTCTCTGAACAGGTGGGCAATCCCATGATTGCAGGCATTTCATTTGTTCCGCTTTGGGCCATAGCAGTTGTGTTTTTAATCTTCATGTGCTGCGGGCTTCCCTGCCCTGTATTTCATCATGTAGGACTTGTAGGCGCCTATGGCGCCCAGATGGCATATAATGCCGGATGTTCCGAAATCAGTGTTTACCTGTGGGGCTTTGCATTTGGTATCTTTGCACATTATGCCGGCGATCTGCTTGCGGATCTTTTCTTTGTATATGGGGAAGGATATGTTGACCCGCCGTCACTTTCCATGCTATTCTGCTCCGTATTTGCATTTGCTGTCATTCCGGCGCTTGGATTGGTTAATCCCAATGGTTTGATTTCCGTCATTGCGCCCATAGCTATTATCCTGGCATTTGGGATATTTGCATTTTTCACAGAAAAATGCAAAAAGGCAAATGTGATATAGGCAGACAGAGGCGGTGGGGGTATTCCTCTGCAGATATATGGTTGATATCAAAAGGGGGGCTGTCATTGCGGCAGCCCTCTGTAACATTGAGATGCCTTTGACATCCCTTTGACATCCCTCCTCCTAAGGAACCATCCGCTTATCATTCCTTCATCTACGGAGTGGACCGGGGCTCCATATCTATCTAAATCTAATATGACTCGTTCGTTTTCTGCTACGTCCGTTCCTATCTTTAGCAGGAAGAATGCTTATATAAAAATCCTTCCGGCAACTTAACACTATTCTGTGGCTAGAGCAATGCTTTTGCAGCCTTTAACCACTTGGTCCATACAGTTTTCATCTATCGTATCATTTTCTACTTCCAGCAATAAACTATTTCCTTATTTTCGACACAATTCGACGCAAACTTCGCAGTGTACCGTTACCTCATTATTGATGACATTTCAGCATCTCATCCCCTTGCTAGTTAATCATCAACCTTTTATTGGTTTGTAATTTCGACATGGAACAACAAGCTTCAACATGTGTTGAGTGTATAATAATGATGTTCACAGAGCAGAATTGGCCCTGGGCGGACATGCGATCTTTCCTCCCATATCAGAATAAATCCACTATGAAAAACGTACATTTATATTTTCAACACTTCACTTTACTACTACCAATAAGAAATTCATTAAGTACCTTTTATAAGGCATACAAAACCTCATCGATACGATCCAGCTACTTATCTTTTCCACACCTATCTTTATCATTTTAACTTAATACTTAACATGTTAATAAATTTTTCAACTGTACATTCATTGGGAACCTTTTGTGCTATCTGGAAAAATTTTTTTATATTCTCAAACAGACATGCTTTGTTTATTTTAATTTCTTCTAAAGTAATGTTAAATAACATTGCCCATAAAAAATAATAGTTTTGATCAGTTTTATATAGTGTCCCCTTTCTCGAATGATTAAAAAGATCTCTCATTCTATCTGTATCATTATCTATTAGTAAAAGAATCTTTTCAATAAAAAGCTCGACATTATCTAATGCACTTATAAAAAGTTTAGGTGAATTAATTGATAAATCACTTAACGTTTTTGTTACATTATCTTTGCTCATTATTCTTGAGCACATTCTGTCATTTCTTTTATAAATATTTAAAACATTGCAAATATCAGTATTAGGTTGATTCATTCTGTAATCAATATAAGCCAGAGATGTTATTAACTCTTCTAGCTTCATTCGATTATCCTTAGCTCTAAATACCTTCTTTTCGTATTTATTAGCTATACTCTTGACTTTAATAACAATATCTTTATCTACATAAGCGTTCCACATTTCAAAAGTATTTTCTTTAATAGGATATGGCTTTGTATTTAATCTTAAAAATAAATCGATGGGACTAAAGTCCGGATTTTGTTCATAATCAATCTCGATTATATCCATAGGAAATTCTAACACTTTTTCTTCAAAATTGCTGCCTATGTTTTCAATACTTTTACCTTCCAATTCCGACAATATCTTTATTTTTGTAAGTTTAAATCTATCCTTATTAGAATTAACAACCCCTCCTCTTTCATCTACATATGTCCTCCCCAAAAATCCTAGTATAGTAAGAAGTCTTTGTTGACCATCTACTACCTCTTTAACCTTATCTGCACGTTTATATACAAATAACGGTGGTATATTAATTCCTAGTAGAATGCTCTCCATCAAATAAGACGCTTTCTGTAAATTTTTCACTTCTGATCTCTGGTAATCTGGCCTTATTAAAAATCTAGATTTTTTCATATCAGAAATAATATCCTCAATGGTTAATGTTTCAGGTAATGGTTTATTAATTTTATAGTGTTTAATTTCATCAATCTCACCTTGATTCATAATATTCTTAAAGGATTCTGAGTCCTTTAAATGTTTTTGAAAATCAATATTAAATACTATTTGAAAAATATTTGCAACTAAATTATATCTATTGTTTATCGCAGAGTAATAATGGCTCCCATTGGGCTCAAAAATAAGTTCTATATTTTTTTGTGAATTGTTTATAATCCTTTGCCATATTTCATCACATTGACTAGCATTATCAAGCAGATCATACACCTTTTCTATATCTTCATCTTTAATTTCATTTTTATTTCTAAGTACAATAGATGTTCCCCAGTAAAGAACCTCATAAAACAGTTTACTATTACTTAGATATTTATTTCGAACTTTACTACGTCGATAGAACTTCTTTAAATATTTTATAACGGTTTGAAATTTCTTCAGTTCATCTTTAACATCTTTTTTTGCAATATTTGCATAATAATACTGACAAATTATATCAGATTTTGAACTACCTTTAGCGTAACTGTAAATTGGAATATAAGGAAGTGTTATTAAGTTTCTAATAAGTGAGGTTAATATATTAACTTTATCTCTTTTATTTGATTTACTTTTGCTCTTAGGTAAAATTATTTCACACAAAAAATCAAATAGCTTTTCATCCAAAAAAATTTTATTGTAGATAGCCTTGGATAAAGAATCATTAATATATGCTGCACGATCCATATCATATTTTTGCAGTGGTGTTATACCAGAATTATATCTCCGAAAAATTTCTTTTTTTATCTTATCTTCTTTATCGTCATCTAATTTTGGCTCATCTACAACATTAAACTGCAGTATCCTTACTCTAGTTTCTTCAAAAAGTTCTCTTGTAGATTCATCTAACTGGCTATATTTTTTTCCAGACAGTAACTTTAAACTATGTAATCCTTTCTCCTTCAATACAAGTTTATCATTTAAAAATCTTTCAATTGTTTCATAACGTTGTCTACCATCGATAACTTCATTTTTATCCCTTGTCTGAAATAATACCAATGGAGGTACCTCTGTTCCCAATAGGATACTTTCAATAAAATATGTTGCCTTTTCTTCGTCCCAAACATAGTTTCTTTGAAAGTATGGCTTATAATCTATTTTATTTGCATATCTTGGATTCAAAAAAATAGACGAAATTTTTTTAACAATATTCTCTATTTTTAATTTTTCTTTGAAGATATCTGTAATATCTGTATAATCCAACTGCATATTAGACATATTTTACATCCTTTCAGTTTAAACTAATTTATGTTAACTCTGTCTCTTATTTCTTTATCTTTAAATTCATCAACACTACTTGGAACAACAGATCCTTGAAAAAAAAATTCATTATTATATCTCTTTCTTGATTTGACCAACCCATCAAGCGCAAATCTAAACACATATTGCCATGATGAATTTTCAAATGCAGATACAATTTGATGCAAAGCAGGAAGCCATTCATATATATATCTACATTCGTCATATATAGTTATATCCATGTACATAGACGTAGATTTCGCCATATATTTGTATCTTATATTTTGCTCCGTATTATAGTGTAACGGATAAGCAAGTTGATTAATAATCACATCAAAAAAAATATTACTGTGAGGTTTATCCAAAAATTGATATATTTTTTCTGAACTTTCAAAAAAATTTTCAATTAACTTGACATCATCTTTAAGTTTTATATTATGTTGCTTCAAAAGCGTGATAATCTTTAGTCCTTTTATAAGATCGTTGTAACCTCCTAGCTCGTTTAAAAAGCATTTTTCTTTATCATTTAGCGCACCTTTCCTGTTAAGATTATCCATAGCAAAAAAGAATTTTGCCAGTGAGTGGTTAACCGTTAACTCTGAAATAACTACCTTATCAAATTCAGAAATATCGAATAATTGGTTTATAAAAGGATTTCTTGCAAATCTTTGCAATGGAACCAAAATTGATGGAATATCTCTTAAAACAGCTGATATAAATTCTCCATAATAAAACGCAAAGTTTTGTATAACATTATCATATAAACTTAAATATTCATCACATCTATCCCTGGTCTCTAAACAAGAACTTTCTAAAAGTGGAAAGGTTTTAAAAAATAAATATAATGTAATTAAGTTATAATATTCTTCAATTGATTCCTTGCTATTATCTGGCTCCGCAAAATTTGATATAATTATACCAGGCGAATTCAAACGATGATATTGACAAATTGTTGTAATAGTTCTTAATGCATGTTGTACAGATGGTATACTCCCACATGCATCGATATAAATTATATCAAATTTTTTAGGTGTTTGTTGAAAAAAAGTTTCAACGTTCTGTTTCAATATTCGGGGTTGTGGGTAAGTCCCCTGATTATAAAATGAGATAGCCTTATTATAATTTTGACTATTTACCTCAAATCCCCATATATTATGAGGAAGAACACCTAAGTTCATAAACTCTTTAAAATCATTATCCGGTTCTGGACCACATAAATAACAAACAGTTAAATCCTCTGGCCTTTTAACTCCTACATATGTATCATGTAATTTTTCCCAATTAGTAATATAAAATGGTTCTATTTTTAGTGCCTCAGTTCTATTTTTACTTTCATCTTCAGATAAAGAAAAATAATCATAAATAGAACGAACATAATTACGTTTTACGCAACATGCGTCTTCTCTCTTTACTGTCAGCAATTCTATTCCGTGTAAAATAGCAGAATGACGTACAAATTCCTTTTTAAACTGTTTATAAGAGTGTTCTTCTTTCGTATTAATCCCCTCCCTATTGTAAGAATAAAATATATAGAATCAACAAAAGACTATATTTTATACCTTAGTTCACCTCTTTCCTTTTCAAACCACAATTCCTCATCATTATTACCTACTTAATTGTTTTTTTCGTCCAACTTATCTAATTCCCCTATACTTTCTAAAAAATGACATTCCACAGGAGACAATATATATTCCTGATTTCTTTTATACTTCTCATACTCCAAATGCGCTTTCTCCAAGGCCTGCTGATGTGTTACTTTCCCCTTTGTTGTTAATATATCACGTCTGGTCATCCTGAGATAATCATCAATCGTCTCCAGCCAGTCTTTCATATACATTGGCTCCTGATTTAAAGCATGTACCTCTGCAATATCCAAATATGCCGTTACAATTTTATTGAGTGCATCCAACTCTTTTTCATCAAGATAATTTTTCGCCACTTCTACATCCGAGAGTTTTATACGTTTGCCACTCCATGTAGTCAGTCCCATATTATCTTTATCTGCATCTGCCCTTTGGTAAATCACCTCCGCCGCTGTATGCTTATGTGCTGCCCAATGCATCTTGTTTTGAACCTGTTTAAAAAACTGTACGGAACTCTCCGCTTTCGGATTGTAGTCAATACTGGTCGCATAGATTTCCAGCACCTTTCTCCAAAACACTTTTTCTGAAGACCTTATATCCCGGATACGCGCCAGCAACTCATCAAAATAATTTCCTCCACCAAGATTCTTTAATCGTTCATCATCCAGCGCAAATCCTTTAATCATATATTCTTTCAGGATATTTGTAGCCCAAATCCTGAATTGTGTTCCTCGCAAAGATTTCACGCGATAGCCAACAGAGATAATAACGTCAAGATTATAAAAATCCACATGATATCTTTTTCCGTCGGAACCAGTTGTTGCAAAATTTGCAACAACTGAATTTCGGCTTAACTCGCCTTCTAAAAAAATATTTTTTATATGTCTGGATATCGTGGATTTATTTCTTTGAAATAGATCTGCTATCTGATCTAACGATAACCAAACAGTATCGTTATCAAACGTAACTTCAACTTTGGTAACTCCATCCTCTGTTGTGTACATCAATATATTAGATTTTTCCACTTTCTCTTCCCCCGCCAAAAGATCTCCGAAAAAAATTCGATGATTATACTACTCCTTAAGTTTCCATATCCATTTCACTATATTTTACCATACTCCCCTCACCATTACCATCTGAAAGATTCCTTCATTTCCGTTTATTTTCCCCTCTGCAACATAACATCCTCATTTACCTATTATTCAAACTCACATATCTGATATCCCTCTTTTTCAGCATAACAAATTATCAACCGCTTCTCATAAACATCTATTCTCTTCACTCTATCCTTTACGACATTTTCATCATATTTCCCATTACATACAACTTTTCCCAACATCTCTCTTACATCTTGATTGTTCAAGGTAGGTGAATTTTCACACTCTGCCTTTCCTTTTTCCATCCTTGTCCCACATCTCCACACAATCTTCCCACGCTCCGTTCTACGCCTGAATCCTCCGCCACAATACCCACATACCAATAAATTACTAAGCAAGTATTTGCTGCTATATCGGTTACCACTGCTAATCTGATTGCCGTTAGCTGTTCTAATCAGCCTGGCTCTATTAAGCATTTCCTCCTGCACCTTATCAAATATCTCCGGAGAAATAATAGCCGGATGACTTCCTTTCACATAATATCTGGTACGCTGTCCAATATTTTTCTTTCGTATACCATTCAGATAATCCTCCGTAAATGTTTTCTGAAGCATCATGTCTCCCTTATATTTCTCATTCTTTAGCATCTGCTGGATTACATTTGCACTCCATACCGTTTTGCCTGTTACCGTTTTTACACCACTTTCCTCCAAGTGTTTTTTTATCTGTGAAAACGTGTAACCCTTTAAATATAACTCAAAAATCAACCGTACTATTTCGGCCTGCTCCGGAACGATTACCAATTCCCCTTCCACACACCGATACCCCATAAAATGTTTATAGCTGCTAAATAATCCTTCCTCAAATTTTCTTTGAATCCCCCACTGAATATTCTCACTCAAATTTCTGCTTTCTTCTTGTCCCATTGCTCCTGATAAGGTTATTGCCGCTTCTGCATCCGGATTAAACGAATTCACATTTTCAATTTCAAAATACATTTGAATACCCCTTTCTTTCAAATATCTCATAATCTGCAATAGCTCTACCGTATTCCTGGATACTCGTTTTGCTGATTTAGTGATTATGTAATCGAATTTCCCCTCTGCAGCGCTTTCTAACATATGTTTCAATCCGTTACGGCCTTTTTTCCTTAATCCACATCTTCCGCAATCCCAGAATACTCCTGAAAATACCCAACCCGGATGATCTGATATCTGTTCTGTATATGCCACAATTTGATGAGCCAAACTGGCTAACTGCGTCTCTTTCTTAGTGCTGACGCGGCAATATGCCGCCACACGCAGCGGTTCCATATTCTCTTTTTTCACAGGCATATAACATATATTTTTCAAAACACATCACCTCGTTTCATCAATAAGGAAAAGGCGCGAAAGCCAAAAGCCTTCACGCCTCACCACACGGCAACTATCCAATCTAACCTAATCATCATTTAACACTCTTTTGCAACAGGACAATACTTTCCGTATGCACCGTAGCCGGAAACATATCCACCGGCCACACCCCCTCTGCCGCATACCCCAGCTTCTTCATATACCTCACATCCCGAGCCAGCGTCTCCGGGTTACAGGACACATATACCACCTTCCCTGCGCCCAGCTTAGCAATTGAATCCATAAACTCTTCCGTACTTCCGCTGCGCGGCGGATCCATAATCACCACATCCGCCTTATCCCCGCGTTCAGCCATGTTCACCAGGAACCGGCCTGCATCATTGCAATAGAATCGGATATTATCAATATCATTCATCTTAGCATTATTCACCGCATCCTTCACCGCATCCTGATTTAGTTCCACGCCAATTACCTGTCCGGCCTGTCTGCTGGCGATAATACCGATTGTACCAATGCCGCAGTATGCATCAATTACCACTTCCTGCCCCTTAAGCCCAGCTAGTTCCAATGCCTTTCCATACAGGACTTCGGTCTGAACTGGATTTATCTGATAAAAAGATTTTGATGAAATCCTGAATTTGCACCCGCACAGTTCGTCCACAATATAACCTTTACCATATAGTACATTCTCTTTATTCCCCAATACCATACTGGTGCCGCGGCCATTTATATTCTGTATGATAGTAGTAATCTCCGGATGCTTTTCCCGAAGCGCTTTTACAAAGTTATTTTTAGACGGGAATACCGGGGATGCAGTGACCAGCACCACCATGATTTCATTTGTTGAAAATGCCCTCCGAATCAGCACATGACGGAGAAGACCGTATCCCGTGTCCTCGTCATAGGTGCGGATTTTGAAGGATTTGAGCATTCCCCTGATTGTACCGATGATTTCATCAGCCTTTATATCTTCAATCAAACATGTTTCCACAGGAATCACATCATGACTGTTTTCCTGATAAATACCAGAAATAATGTTCCCTCTTTTATCCCTGTCAAATACAGCATGTACCTTATTGCGGTAGTGAAATGGATTCTTCATTCCTATTATGGGCTTTACAGGACATATTCCCCGGAATAATTCCTCCACCACCTTCTGTTTGCGCTTAAGCTGCTCCGTATATTCCATATCCAGCATCTGGCATCCGCCGCAATGCTTTTCAACCGGACAAAGACTTCTCTTCTTCCCTGTTTTCTTCCATTCTGCATTTTTTCCACTGACGTTTTTGTTAACACCATCTTTTGGCACAATGTTCTTCTGCATTTTATATTTTAGGGCCTTATCCTCCTGTGCTGTGCCCCTCAGTTCTCCCCTTTTTTCCCCTACGCGGTTCTCCTTCATCCCATAGGCTGATTTTGTCTTATATCCCGGGTTCCCCATACCGTCCTTTTTCATTTTTCTCATATCACCACCATATTCACCTGTGCTGTTATATGAATTTCCTGGCTTTTTGGTCTTTCCCGGCTCTCCGAATTTCCCATCCCTCTTATATGAAACACTTTTATAAGCGGCGCCCCTATTACCCGCACCGCTAATGCCCGCGCCCCTATTACCTACACCGTTGTTATCGGCGTTCCCATTACCCGTATCACCGAAAGCCGTACTCCTATTGCCTATACGGCTGTTTCCCACGCCTCGGTGGCCTGCGCTG
>Ga0334884_1002320_pt1 | contig 24616 bp, 25 predicted proteins | sample GraSluR1_MG_7_FD_207215 | JGI IMG/M metagenome (GOLD analysis project Ga0334884, IMG submission 207215) | Sludge microbial communities from methane-producing bioreactor in Wageningen University, Netherlands - Granular Sludge_12_05 R1 | ecosystem: Engineered > Bioreactor > Anaerobic >...
CACGTAATCCTGGTAATGTGATAAACCTTTCTTCACTGGTGCCATCTAAAAAGTTATCAACTTGATTTTTAAGCTTGAAAAATGCATTTCTACATTGAAGCTTTTCCCCATTTTTATAAATATAATTGTGAGCAAATAGTGGTCCTTCTTCTATTCTCATCTGTATATAATCTAAAAGATCTTCGTTACTGGGAGACACCATAATATCACTTACTCTATTTTATGAGTGACCATATATAAATATTTACTCATAATGATGAGTGATACTTTATATATAATTACTCAGATTTATGAGTGAATTTGAAATAAATATCTATAGACACCAAAGATGAATTAATCATTTCAAACCTAGTTTTAAGTGAAACAATAACGGAATAAACAAAAAAAATAGGTGTTGAAGCATGTAAAATCGTTTTTAACTATATCATGGAAAACTTCACCATAATAACTGAAACAAAAAAATTATATCCTAAAGCAATGCAAACCCTAGTTAAATACCACAACCTGTCTTTTGTAGATAGGTGTTTCGGTAGAAATAATGAAATTAATGAATATTCATGAAATAGCATCCTTTTATGATGATTTTGATGGTAAAAAAGGAATAGAAAGGTTGCATTAGCAAATTGGAGTCTCGAGTTTCAAATATAAATTTCTGTAGTATTTCTTAACCTCTCGGTGTGCTTGTATATTTCATTAACATTATCTATTGGTATTTTATCTTCTATTTTCGCTCCACGATTATTCATATCTTGTTTATCAAAAAGACCAATATATTTTTGCTTTTTATTAAAATGCATCCTACATATTAATTTGTTCTGATTATTATCAAGTAAAACTGTGCAATAACTAACTCTATCCCTAATGGTGACCCTGGAAGGATCAACAATATTACTGAGAATGGATTTCACAATATAATACCCTTCCCACTCATCTTCAGTAGTAACAATTTCATTTTTGTCCTTTTTCAAAATAGTTTTCTCTTGATCCGGTCCTTCAGGATTTTCAGACTCTAAGGCTTTTTTTAGTCTCTCATCTACTCTTTCATTAATATATTCTTTCAATGCCCTTTGAGTGATTTGTTTAAATTGATCTTTGACACTTCCAATAAATCTACCAGAGTATACTTCTTTAGCATAGAATTTTACGAATTCGTCAGATGGGTTTTTGAATTCTTCTGCCATCAATTTTTTCATTTCATTTTTGTATTTGAGCTCGCATGCAGATTCTAAAATATTTTCTAGATCAAATGCAGATTTAGTAAATTTTTCCAGCTCTTTTTTATCTGAATCTTTAATGTTAGTTAAATCTAGCTCAAAAAATGGTTTTTTGTCCATCTTATTAGGCGCATCTATATCGGTATAAAAGCGGTAATGGATTCCGTTTGTTAAAATTCCAAACTTTGCATCAGTAACTGAGAAATATCTATAAAGCTGAGAGATATGCTTCTGTTTGAGGTCGGTGTTTGCCGGCTTACATTCAAATATCATCGTAGGTTTACCGTCATGCATGATAGCATAATCTGTCTTTTCCCCTTTTTTCCCTACATCTGCCCCAAATTCAGGAACAACTTCTTCCGGGTCAGTATGATCGTATCCCAAGACTAATCTTATAAAAGGAAGAATAAAAGCAGTTTTTGTAGCTTCTTCTGTTTCTACTATATCTCCCTTTTCTACTATTCTAGTTGAAATTTTTGAAAGCTCATTCGACATTTCCATTAAAACCAATCCCCCATCCTTCTTAATCATACTTACTTTAGCATTGTTATTTAATATTTACTAAAATTTATTAAGATAATTAAGAAATCTAATCATTATATGTGGCGTAAAACCCATCAGTATCCGCGTATAATACTTTGAAACCCTGTTTCTCTGCATCATCCATTGTTTTTTGGAGGAATTCCCTCCCCCATGCAGTTATAGCCTCTGAGGCTTCTATACAGTACCACCTGTATGTGGGTGGTTGAAGAGTCCATAGACTGTGGAGATGAGTGTCTTCAGTGCCTCCTGTCTGAAGTTTAAGATCTGTCTTTTCCCGGGATCTTCAGTTTCCTTCACGAGCGCCTTAACCCGTATCCGCTCGTTTAATATCTGGGCTGTGACAGATGGTATAAAACCTACCGGCTCTTTTTTAAATTTATACCCGAACTCAGGGGCGATGTGGCATGTTTCCCCGTCACCATCCTCGGTGAGGGTGTCTGGGGAGATGTTCTTCGCCACTATTATGCTGGGGTACAGGCTCCGGAAGTCGAAGTAAACGATATCCTCGTGCAAACCCTTCACCGGCTCCTCCACATACCCACCACCACGTTCCTTTCAAATTTCCCAAACTCGTTGGGGAGTATATGGCCGAGTTCATGGGACTTCCGCATTAAGAACCACTTCACCTGGGTCCCCGTCCCTCTCCTGGTGATTTCAAAGAGGGGCTGCCCCACGATCCTGGCGAGTTCAATGCCCATGGGCAGCATCCTTTCTCCGATTCTGGTTATTGCCTTTACATCTTCAAAGGAGTACCTGAAGAGCCGTTCCAACTGTTCACCTCCACTGTTCCAGCAGGTGTAAACGTCTTCCCCGGGGATGTCGATCTTTTCTTCCCTGAAAAGCTCCAGGTAAACGTGCCCCATGGTGTGGCTGTTCAGCTGGAGATGTCGGCGTACTACCTTGTAGAGGTCGATGTGCACCCTGCCCTTGATGGATGCGGTTTTAATCTTACCCGTCCTGAATTTAACCAGGGACCCATCCACCCCCAGCTTAAGTTTCACATCTAATTTCTCTGCGCGTTCCTTAAGGTAGGGGAAGTCGAACTTGTCCGAGTTGTAACCCAATATTATGTCCGGGTTTTCACCTTGAATGGTATCTCTAAATTTTTCCAACAGTTCCCTCTCAGTGGGGACGGTTTCAACGAAATCCAGTGCCGATCCCTTGGTGGAATACACTTTAGAGAAGCCCTGATTGCTGTGGAAGCTGATGATGCTGATGGGGTCTCCGCTTACCCGGGGCACGCCCCGGGGGGTGCAGACATCGATTTTAAAACTTAAAATCTTAAATCTGGTAAACTGGACTTAACATGGTGCGGGTTTCCATCTATTTCAGATGCCCCTTCTATTTCGAACATGCACGCCTGGTTGTGTGAAGATCGCTTTACTACTTTCCCCTGTATCACTACCTCAGCCATGGGTACAGGCCTTTATCAATCAGGTATCTTACCTCGAAGGGGACATCGTACTCCCTGATATCCTCTACCTCTTTTAGATTTCTTATTTTCTCCCGCAGATGGGGTACGTCGCATGGGTGGTCTAGGGTGATTTTGATAAACTCCTTCTCCAGGTTGCCGTCTTTTTTACGGAGTGTCTTTTGACTGGGGAGTCCCAGGCTGTCCAGTTCATCCATGCATTCAGAGAGATGGTAGGGTAGGACGTAGATGTAGGGTTTGAAATTTCTATCATGGGCAATTATGGATCTTCCACTGGGGAGTTTGCCGAATAACCTTACCACTGGTCTACCCTTCCGGGTGATGTAATCGATGTCTAAAAGCACGAATTTCTTAGTCCCCATATAGCTTAGATTCTGTTCTAACTCAGTAATATAACTTTTTAAAAGAAATTATTACTTCTCACACGCTCTCTCCCCAAAATAGCATGATACCTTACTTCTATAATACTTAACCCGGCAGCAAAAGGTGGGAAGATCGTATGAGAGTGAGTGAGGGAGAGCCCAGGGGAAGATTTGCAGAACTCTACAACCCGGGAATATTCCAGGAACATGAGGAAGTCATAGTATTCACCCGGCAGGAATTCAACCAGATCTACACCTCCATACAGGAGCAGATAAACTACATCAACAAGGCAGATCTGCACCTCGACCGGAGCGAAGACTGGAAGCTAATAGGGTACTGGCCCAAGATCATGGAGAAGGTGCATATCCTGGACGCGAACATGGACTCGATATTCAAAAAAGAACCCCTGCAAACGTACCTCGACGCGTACCTGTATGAAAGTACTGGAAACCATGAAAAAAAGGCTACGGCTTCGAAGAATACGGTTTCAGTGAAATTATAGAAAAATTTGTAAATTATTACAGGTATGGGTCAGCTATGCGTTACAGCTACGGCATCATGGACAGAAGGAAGATACTACTCTACAACCCACAACTATTCCTAAAGGGATGCGACATCCTGGCCTTCCCCAGCAAAGACTTCCACAAATGGCACAGCGACATAAAAGAATACATAGACGGCCTCTACCAGATCAACACCCGGGAGGAAACTGAACAAATTAACATAGTTGATCTTAACTTGGCACTAGGCGTGCTAGGTAATATTACAGAAGAACTTGAGAACCTGTTTGACTCGGGGAAGAGGTCTGATTTTTCTTACCAGTACATATCAACCCTTGAGGAGAAATACAAAAAACAGAAAAGCAGTTACACCAGTGATATGAGGCGATGCGATATGCGGGTCCCGGTTATAACACCAGCACTGAAGTACCAGAACCTGATGGAAGTTGTAAGATTTGCTGAGAGGGAGTTTGAACGGGCGATGAGGGAGCGGTGGGTTGAAATAATTTTGATTTAATTAATAAAAAGATTTATTGTGCATAATAACAAACTCCAATTTGAGGAATTAACGTGGATAAACTAACTAAGATATTAATTGTAGTAATCATTATTTTAGCTGTAGCAGTGGGAATAATGGGGGCATTTTTTTTACAGGGAAATCTATCCCAGCATAACAACACAACTAATTCAACAAATCAAACTAACACTTCTGTAAACAACACCGCCACCAATAATAACCAACAGTGAACCAGACTATATTTCAGGTTCCCAAGCCATCGAAATAGCTAAATCAGCAGCAGCTTATTATCCCGATAACAGAACCCGATTCACAGCTAAATTTGTGAATGGAAATCCGCCTTACTGGCTCGTAACAGCTTGGCAAAACGATCCAAAAAGCGATTTATATGGTCAAAGTATAGGTGGAGCTAAAGTCAACGCAATCACAGGAGAAATAATATTTGCTATGGGCTAAAATATTTTAATCCGAAAATGCTTTGAAAATACTTAAAAGGGGTGATTTAAATGAAAAATTGTCCGGATTGTGGTAAAGAATTCGAAGATAGTGTAATTTATTGTCCAGATTGTGGAACAATAGGAGTATCTGAAAATAAATCAAATAAAAAGAAAAAACAATCCATATTAACCAAAGAGATTTATTTTTATCTGAAAAAGCATTTTGAGAAAATTTATGCACTTAAATATGGAAATGTTCATAACATAGAACTGTTTCAAGGTGATTCAAAGGAAAGGAAGACTACTTGGATCAAACAGTCTTCAGCTCTTATTTTAAAGGATGATCACCCATATTTATCAGTTGAAATGATGGCAAAGGATACAACTACCCCTATAACCCTTGCTGGAAATGTATTGATTCATACGATAGCTGAATCAATCACAGTTAAGCTTAAAGGTGGTTTAGATGAAACGTTAGAATATATTTTAGACAATGAAAAGTTTCCCAGATATTTATTAATATTATTACCTGATCCAGTTGAAATAAAAGAATCCCAAAAAGATGAACAGATTGAAGAAATGGAACGTAGAATTAAAAATTTAGGGTTTATGGAAAAAACAGCCCTTAAAAATTTTAAAATTTGCTATGTTTATAATTTTGAAAAATCCATTGATGATTTGCTAAATTAGCCTTAAAACTTATTATAGGGGTTCTTAAACTACAAATTTTAGAATGAAGGGGTTTAAAGTGGTTTCTAGCGACGAAATAAATAAAAGACTCCTGGCACGGAGAGAAGGTAAATTACATAAAAAGGAGAACATTGGTTATTTAATTTGTGATAGGTGCAATGGATACTATGAACTCCAGAATGATGAATCTCCTGGTGATTTTGTTAGTGAATGCGGTTGTGGTGGGAATTTAGTTTATTCAAATAGTCTTGAAGTGAATAGCGAAAGTAAGCAAGAAAAGATAATTTATTGCCCAAATTGTGGAACTGAAAATCCAGATTATGCTAATTTTTGCCAAGAGTGTGGGAAAAAAATTTCTGATATATTTGAAGAAAAGCAACACGATGAAACTAAAATCGTTGATACTGAAAGCGAAAATTATGATGACATCAAACCGGGATATGTTATTTTTTTAAGTAGGGCTAATGGGCATATGGTTGGTTCTGAGTTCCCCAATTATTTCAACTATAATTATGGCATAAATACTGATGAATTATTAGTAGATGCCATGAATAATAATCATTTGACCTTGTCTAAACCTTTATATAATGTAGAAAAGGCCCGAGTGATTGATATTAAAAAAATATTAAGAAACTATGGTCAACCAGTTTCGGGCAGAAAAAAAGAATTGGTAAATCGTGTAAAGAATAATCTTACTGAAGAGGAAATTATATCCGAATTCCCTGGATCATATTATGTTCTAACTGATAAAGGGGAAAAAATAGTTAAAGAAAATGATCATGTAGCTTATTATCATTACAATTCAACAAATTTCAGCGGTTTATTTTCATTAGAAGAATATCATGATCTATTAAAAAACAATACTGATGCTAATTTGAAATATACTATAGCAATAGATTTATTGGGAAAATATGGATCAACAGAGAGAAGAAAAGGGAATTGGGGATTATATAGAAACTCAATTCTATCAAAAGCTAAGGTAAATAAAGATAAAAATGACTATAAAACTGCTTTAAACTGTTACTTCAAAGTTTGCATCTTGGATACAAGCGGTCTATCCAATAACGATCAATATTCTAAAAAATTTATTGGTTTTGCACCAGGAGTCATAGATATTATACAATATTTAATTAAAAAGACAGATTCACAATTAGAATCTAACTCTGATGCTTTAAAAATCAGATATTACAAATGTTTTGATGATTTAAATTTACCTAAATCCATATTATCAAAAGAACAATCTTTTGATGGTTTGATTAAAGAAATAGGTATTGAAAATAATATTGTTTCTGATGAAAAAACACCTCCAAAACAGACTAAAGAAAGTAGGGACGATCAAATAAATTTTGTAACTTTTAATGTAGAAAAGATAGATAGTGGAGGTAGGGGGAAAGCAAAATATCTATTTGAAGGCTCAGATCTTTTCATCGAAGAAGTTGCTATCAAATTCTATGAAAATCTCGGATACAACGCTTTATGGTCAGAAAATTTTTATTGGGGATTTTTAATGGCTTTATTATTTTGGGATGTCATTTTCACCAGGATAAATGGAGTTTTTAACGAAGGCTTCCCACTAGCTTCTCAATTTAATGATATGCCCCATGATTTTTTCAAACCAGAATTTTATCTCAGAAGGAAAAATTTAATCAACAACCGGTTGAATCAACTCAAAAATAGCAACCTAGAACAAGAAATTTCAAATTCTTACAAAAGAAACTATGGGAAATCATGCCGCCCCATTGAAAGGTGGGATCATTTTACCCTCGAAGAATTACTTATTCCCACAAGAATGGATAAAACGGACTTTCTAAGTATTTTAGAAAGATTAATCTCGAATTTCTCTGAAAATAGAAGTGGTTTACCCGATCTGATCATCTACAATAATAATGAATTATTTTTTTCAGAAGTTAAAAGTGAAAGAGATAGGGTTTCTGATAAACAAATGTCGTGGCATTTGTTTTTAGCCAAAAAAATGGGAATCAAGGTGGATCTTTTCCTTGTTAACTATACTGAAAGGAAAATAAATAATCTTAAATCAAAATATTCCTTGTATGAAGAGTTTAAACCTGAAGGTAGTTTGGAAAATTTTAAAAATGATCTAGCCTTAATACAAAACTTCGCCGCTGATTCAACTAATATGATTAACAATACCAAATTTACTGTCGATAAAGATGGTAATGATGATAAAAAGATTAAATCAAAAATACAGGAAATACAAAACGAGATTAACCAAAGAAAACAGGAATTAGACAAAAAATTAAAGGTTTTAAGTTCTGAAATAATAATCGTAAGAGTTTTAAAGGACAAAACTAACCCTTATAACTTTGAATTTGAAATAAGTATTGATGAAAAAAAATTAAACAAATTCGTTGAATATTACAAAAGGAATTATACTTAATTAAAAATTTTAATATAAATTACATCATTGTAAGTGTTATATGTTTAGAGCAGAAATAAGGGAAGATAATGTAAAGTTGAATATAATAAACTCTTCTGGGAAGTTAACAGGTGAATATATCGAAATTACCTCTTCCTAATCTTTGTTAATAGATTTTCAGTTAAAAACCACTGAAGGGGATGGCCATGGTATCTGTAAATTTGAATATCAGGACGTGTATACAAATTACAAATGTGTTGAGGAATCTTGGAAGGATTCAGATTACTGCATACTCCATATGGATTTTCCTAGATGATGAAAAATCCCCTGAATTCAAGCTTATATCGGAAGAGAAAAAGAAGAAAATCAATGAGAAAATAATCCTTCCTTATTGAAAAATAAATAAATTTATAACTCAACTACAACCCGATCACGATCATGGTATTTAAAGATTGTTTTGACATAAAAATAGAAAGATTCAAATTAATTAATTTATTTAGGTTTTTTTAATTCATCACTTATTGATTTAGAAGTTGGTAAATTTAAATGACTAATTGCCCATTTAAATCCACGATAGTAGTCCATTAAGTAAAGCAAATCATGTACTGCAAGTAAAATTTGTATCAATTCTTCATCATCAAAATCTGATAATCCTCGATGAACAAGTGTATTTCTCTTTTTGTTTGCCTCATGAATTTTTTTTCTTATATTCTTTGGTGTAAATGAACGTCCTTCAAAATTTAATTTAACTGGTAATTTAGGCAAATAATTTTTAAGCATTTTATATAGTGGTGGTGATTGTAACTCTTCAAGTAGCCATTTGTTTTGAGGATGTAGTTCAGATGCGAATCTTTTAAATCCAACTTCAGCCGCTGCAATTGCCATAACTAATGCACTTCTCGGATCTTTGTCACGATTCCTAAAAGCTTCTCTAAAAAGTTCATGTTCTAGAGGGCCCCTGATCCATGTCCTGAATCAAATCTTGAAATTCTTGTATATCCTTATAATAAATAACCATTTCAATTAACGAATAAATTGTGACATCTTCTGTTAAAACGATTCTTTTCCAAATTTCACTACATTTTGAAAAGTAAAAATTCTCATCAAGTAAATAATCATGCGAACCTTTTAAATCAAATCTCCATTGTAAAACATCAATTATTTTCATCAACCGATTGCGAAGTTCATTATTAATTTCAAAAGTAAGATCTTGGATTAATTCAGAATGATTTTGATAGGTTAATTCACAGTAAAGAATATTTTCCATAGTTGGACAACTAATATCACATAGAACAATTCCTTTATTTAAAATTCGATTTTTAATCGGTAATAATACAGCTATATTGTATTTATTAAAAGAAAAGAATAAACTATATTCTGATTTTATATCTATTCCTTCTTTCATAAACCCATTATCTTCATAAAAGTCTCCTATTAATGGAAAATCAAGTTGTTCAATTTTAACTTCATATTTAAAATACATAGATCAACCTTAATTGCAAATTAAATTTCATGAATCAGTTTAAAATATTTAAACGCTAAAAATGCTGAAATTAATTCCCTTTTAATTTTTTCAGTATTCATATCTGTTTTCCCGTAATGCATTAAATTATTTCTGGAAGTGTTAAGACTTTTTAAATTCTCCATTATATTCTTATTAATGATTGGAAATCTCTTTATTTCACATATTACTGGAATTAATAGGCCTAATTTGTGAAAATTGTCAGTTGCATCCAGAAACTTCTCACTTTTTGTCTCAGAAGCACCTTTTTCTTTTAAAAACTTTTTTATAAATTTATTTAAAAGAATTTCTATAGCTGAATGGGCTGAAATTATCATGTAACGAGGATTCTCTTCAGTATAAAATTTAAATGCATCTAATAAAAGCATGTTAGATAAATCTTCTTTGATTTCTTTAGGAGCATACACATATGTTATAAAATGAGAACCATCTGGTCCATTTGTAGGTAATCCATATATAAAAATCTTTTTGTCTTTAATTTGAAGATTTTTTGGATAAATATCAGTTACAGAAACCGTAGGTATATAACCTCTTTTTGTTCGTGAGAACTCGAGTGAAAAAGATAATAATTCACCTTCTCCTATTTCTGTACTTAAATCTACGAAAGTTTTCATATTTTTTTTAATTTGTATTGCTCTTCCTCTAGATTTACAACCTAACAATGGATAATGTAAACCACTTTTTGTAAAAAAGTCTTCTAATGCCCTTAATAATATGTTCCATAAATCAAGATACCCATCACACTCTGAACATTTTATTTTTCCATTTGGTGATTTAAAATACGAAATAAAATTATAATCTGAAAATAGATCATTGTTTTCATGACAATATGGACAATACTTGTTCCAGGATACGTTTCGAAAGATTCCATAAGTAAGACTTCTAATTAATTGTTTAAGTAGTTTGATATTTTATGTATCTAAGACTGAATAGCTCAATAAAAAGAATTTAAATTGATACCCCAACTTCGCAATATTAACTTACTTCAATAGCTGTAGGAACCTATGTGTTGAGCAATAGATCTTAAAATTTAATTAGTAAAGTTTATATTGAAGTCTGTAGAGGTTTAATTGAGGTGTATTAATGAAAAACTTTAAAAAAATAACACCAATATTTGTTTTAGTTGTAATTTTAGCCGTAGTTGGAATATCAGGATGTATTTCGAGTGAAGAGACAGATCCCACCGAAGATATATATTTGCAGCAAATAACTAGTCCATATGAATCTGATGGTGGTTGGAGTGTTAATGCATGGATAGCAAGTCATGCTCAAAAGTCATATGCGAATGTTACATTCATAGCCACAGGTTATACTGTTGATAATGAAGTTATAGGAACTGATAAAGTATTTGTAGCAACTATGGATAATAACTTTCAAAGTACGGGTTGCCAAGTAGATTTTCCTGATGCTACTAAAGAATTGGATCATATAACAATTCAAGTTATAAATGCTACACCTATAGATTAATCTTTTTCTTATCTTTTTTCTTTTTAAAAAATGGATTTATGGAAGTTCAGGTATAGATTATTTAATAAAGTTTTAATAGTCTATTAACATAACTAATTTTGATTCTAATGAGAAATGATCTTTTTAATAAGACGTTGCTGAAGAAATACGGTAAGAATTTTAAGTTAACTCCCAATAAACACGATTTGATTAAAGATTATCTTTCTAAACTTGATTCTGGCATTTTTAAGTCTGAAACAAAGAATTATCTCCGTTTTTATGATATTATCCTTAAGGGATTACTTGGATATCCTGGTGAAAATGTTCTTTTTGATGAAAAAGAGGATACAGGGACGGGTAAGAGTGAGTTTGTCCTGCAGTCGGATGATAAGAAGTTCATGATCATTGAACTTAAAGGTCAAGGTATTGACCTGGATAAAAAGCAGAGCAGTCGTTCTGATAATAAAAGTCCGGTTGAACAGGCTTTCGGATATGCCATTAACACTGGAGATGTTGAATGGATAATGGTCTCCAATTACGATGAATTCAGACTCTATAATTATCACGAGAAAACAAAGTACATCTCATTCAATGCAGAGGAACTATTAGATAAAGAAAAGTTTCCCTGGTTCATGACCACGTTTTCTTTTAAATCACACATTCAATCAGGTTATATCAAGAAAATCCATGAAGGAACCTTACTGGTTGACCGTAAACTCGCCAGTGAATTCTATAAATTATACAATGAAACCCGATTGATGCTCATAAAGGAACTCGAGACAAACAGCGGTTGTGAGCGGTTAGACGCCATACATTATGCCCAGTTAATTTTAAACCGGTACATGTTCATCTGCTTTGCTGAAGACACTGGACTATTACCTTCACAGGTATCCGTAGATACCATCGCCACACCCATCCAGAAGGGTAATCTACGACATAGAAGTATATGGCAACGATTAAACGAACTATTCTTGGATATAAATGAAGGAAACGATTTTAAAAAGATATCAGCGTACAACGGCGGACTATTCCAAGAGGACCTTGATTCCCTTAAAATAAGGGACATAGTCGACGATCAATCCGTATTCCAGGACACATATCAAGACTGGAAATTTGAGCTATACGAAAAAGACATAGAACACCTATTAGGGGACGTGAGAAATAGAGTAAACCCCATATACCGTAACATGCTCACAATATCTTCCTTTGATTTTTCATCGGAATTAGATGTCAATATTTTGGGCCACATATTTGAAAATAGTATAGGAGACATAGAGGAACTTAAAGAAGACACCAAAGGACGGCGAAAGAAAGAAGGAATCTTCTACACACCTGATTATATCACTGATTACATCTGTAGAAACACGATTATACCATACTTAAGCAAATCAGGGAAAGCAAATAAAGTACCTGATTTATTAGAGGAATATTCCTGGAGTAATGATATTGAGGGTCTTGATGAAAAGCTCAAAATCATTAAGATAGTAGATCCAGCTTGTGGATCTGGAGCATTCCTGAACAAAGCAACAGACATACTCTTAGAGATCCATGAAGGTGTATTTGACATCAAGAAAGGATATACCACTACAACAGATATGAGAGTAGGTAAAGGCAAAAGGAGACGAACAGAATCAATACAACATACCGATTTAGGAGTTTATGTATTTGATCATGTAGAAAAAAGGCGTGAAATTCTATTAAACAACATATACGGTGTGGATTTAAATGAAGAATCTGTTGATATAACAAAACTTTCACTATTTTTAAAGGTATGTCGTAAAAACCTAAAACTCCCAAATCTAGATAAAAACATCAGAAATGGGAACAGTCTAATCGATGATCCTGCATTTACGGATAAACCGCTCAACTGGGAACAAGAATTCCCTGAAATTTTCAAAGAAGGCGGATTCGATGTAGTCATAGGTAATCCACCCTATGTCAGACAAGAGAAAATCAAAGAAATCAAACCATATTTAAAGGAAAATTATGAAGTATATACTGGAATAGCTGATCTTTATGTCTATTTCTTTGAAAAAGGCCTCAAATTATTAAAAAATGGGGGAAAATTTTCTTATATATCATCTAATAAGTTTACTAAAGCAAATTATGGTAAAAACCTAAGAAATCTAATACTAAAATATGAATTTGTAAAATATTTTGACTATACCGGAAAAAATGTATTCGGAGATGCAACAGTTGATACAGCGATAATCGTACTAAATAAGCAAACTTCAAATTCTGAGAGTAAAATCTGTGTAAAAGAGAAATTTGAAATTCCCCAATATAGATTCGGTGAAAATAGCTGGAGTTTTGATCATCCACAAATTTTAGATCTTAAAGATAAAATTAATGAAAAAGGCCAAAAAATAGAAAATATTGAAGGATTGAACATTTTTTACGGAATAAAAACAGGATACAATGATGCATTTATCATAGATAAAGAAACTAAAGAACAGTTAATTAGAGAAGATTCAAAAAATCAAAAAATAATTAAGCCCTTATTGATGGGAAGAAATATCCAAAGATGGAATATTAATTTTGATGATTTATATTTATTGTATATACCATGGCATTTTCCTCTAAATGAAGATTCTAATTTATCAGGCGCATCAAAAAAAGCAGAAATTGAATTTGAAAAACGATATCCTTCAATTTATAATTATCTTTTAAGATTCAAAGACAGATTATCTCAACGTAATCAAGCAGAAGTTGGTAAAAGATATGAATGGTATGCTTTACAAAGATTTGCTTCTGATTATATTAATGAATTTGAAAAAGAAAAGTTAATTTATCCCGTAATAGCTACACGTTTATTTGCAGTTTTTGATGATCAAAAATATTACTTAAATGATAAATGTTTCATGATAACATCAGAAAACTTAAATCTCAAATTTTTAAGTGCTTTATTGTCTTCAAAAGTTTTAAATTTTGTTTTTAAATTATTTGGGAGTAATCTAGGTAAATCTGGGTATGAATTACGAAAAATTTACATTGAACAACTACCTATCTGCCCCACTACACCCGAACAGCAACAACCTCTCATTAAAAAAGCCGATCACATGATTCAACTTAACCATCAACTTCAAGAAGAAATCTATGGTTTTAAACATTGGATTGAAAAAGAATTCAATGTTAATAAAATGTCTAAGAAGCTAGAAAAATACTATGAGTTATCTGTGGATGAGTTCTTTGATGAGTTAAGGAAAAAAAAGGTTGACACCAAATCTAGGAAAAATAGGGAATATTTAGAGCGTGAATTCACTGAAAGTCTTGCAATTATAAAGCCTTTGCTCCAAGAAATAGGGGAAACTGATAATGAGATTGATCAGATGGTTTATGAGTTATATGGGTTAAATGAGGATGAAATAAAAATAATTGAAACATATTAATTCAATTTATGGGGGGTTAATGTTGTTTACTGAAAAAATATTTAAAAATAAGGAATCTAACAATAAAATCACCATTGAAACAAAAAAGAAACTTATATTAGATACTGTGGATTTAATTGAAAATTCAGAAGTATTTTTTGAAAGTTATGGAACCAATTACAGGAAAATTGAAATCCATGGTAACTCTATTTTTATAAAATATAATGAAAGAAAGTATAACGTTTTACTGGGGGAAATTTTTAGAGATTTAAAATTAAAAAATAATTTTTCTAAAGAATATGTAGATGAATTTATCAGTGATTTAGTTACTGAAATATTTGAAAAAGGACTTGATAAAGTAGAAAAAGATCCTTTGATGGCCGATATTTTTGAAGATACTTTTTATGAATCAATTGTTTACATTCCATTAGATGGTATAAAAATGGAAAAACAGCTTCTAACTGTAGGTAAAATCAATCTTCGAGAATTTACACAAAAGGATGCAGATTTCCACATTCAGAATATTTCGTATTTAATGGCTATTAATCCACATTATACTAATAAAAGAGCAAATGGAATAGTAGAATTAGAAAAAGAACGTATTTCGAGGTTAATTGGTGTATGTGCAGAGTTTCAGGTTTATGCTGACCCAAAGAAAGCAATAGATCTTGCTGAAAAAGAATGTGAAAAAGTTTTAGATTTATTCAGATGGACTGTTTCTTACATACACCATAGAAATCACAATGTATATATTGGAATGAAAGGTGAAATTCCAAGGAGTTCAAGAGAAACACTTGTTGCTAAAACAGACTTCAGATCATATCATCATAGAAGCCAAATAATTGGAGCTAAGTATAAATTCGAAATAAATGATAAAAATATTTCCACGATGCGTAGAAATGGTTTTTTTAAAATTTCAAATATCTTAAAAAAACCAAACAATAACATAAAACCCTTTGAAAATTCTTTATTAACAGCTATACATTGGTTTGCAGATTCCCAAACACAAAAAGAACTTGGAAACGAAATTTTAAGTTTAGTTATTTGTTTGGAAGTATTTTTATCACCAAGTAACGAAGAATCCATAACTTCATTTATATCTGAAGCCATTGCTATTATTTTAGCAGATAAAGAACATAAAGAAGAATTAAAAACTGATGTTAAACATTTTTATGATATACGAAGTAAAATCGTACATGAAGGACTGATTCCATCTGATGATGAAGAAAATGGCTATCTTAGGACCGTCGTTAAACATTTAATATTTCAAATGATAAAAGAAAAAGATAATATACCTTCACAAGATATTTTAGTCAAGCATATTGCTGATGAAAAGAATAAACAGAAGTTGAATGTTGAGTTGAACTTAAAGAAATTAAAGGGAATCGATTCATAATTCATGCAGTAATCTCATTAATTTTTCAACGATATGATTGAAGTATCACCTAGATTTCGCTTCTTAGTTTCCATATCTGATTTAATATACTTTTTGAGCCTGTTCATCATTCTTTCATGCAAATCTCGTTGGATATCCCTAATATTATTAGTAGACTTCACGTCTATTTTACCAAAATATTTTATATCCGATTCTGGAATTTCAGGTAAATCTATATAAATTTCAAGATCTTCATAAATGTTTTAATTTCATAATTCACATAATCTAACTTTTCTTCCATTGTTAATGGATAAAAATCTGAAATCAAATCAAACCGTGATTTGAGTTCGGGAGGTATTATCTGAGAATACTCTGCAAAGTTAAGGTTAGATGTGAAAACGATAATATATCCATCAAGATCGTATTCTTCTGACATAGAATCAGTAAAAGTACCATCTTCAAGTAGTTCAAGAAAAAAATTAAAAACTTGATTAGTTGATTTTTCAAATTCATCACATAGAATTATTCCGGCCTTACTTTTCTTAATTTTTATACTCAATTCACCTTCTTCCATGCCCCTATAACCCCTTGGACTACCAATGAGGCTATTTAATACCTCATCACTGCTGTAATTCCCAAAATTAATCTTAACAAATGATGTGTTCTCATTTAACGTCCTTTTTAATATTCTTGCAAATTCTGTTTTACCCACTCCAGAAGGACCAATGAGAAAAATAGAAAAAATTTTCTTCTTATTAATACTATTTAGTACTCTAAATGTATCTATACGCTCCATAAATTCCTTTTTAAAATCATCATGACCAAATAATTGAGAAGAAAATATTTCATTAAACTTATCAAATTGTTCAGAGCTTAAATCAGTCACTCTAATTACATGATCATCATCACATTGTTCATCTACATCTGAAGGTAAGGATATTCCATCTAATAATTGAAATACTGACTTTTTAGAACTAAATAATAGATAATATGAGTTGAGTGCTTTATCTACAAAATCTTCTTTTATTATTATATCAAAATATGAAAATGATTCCAATAGCTGTTCAACCAAATAAATCAGTTCAGGTTTTTTAATTACAGCGGTTGTTATAGTCGTAATATCCACTATAACTTTCTTTTTCTTATTACTCACCAATTTAAAATTTTCATTTTCGTTCTCTAATTTAGTAAAATTAGTAAATATTATCTCATTTTTGTCTGCAAATTCAATAATACTATCAAGTTGAATGCTATTTTTATAAGTATACAAAATTCTTCTTTTAAAAGGGATAAAAATATCTTCTGGATCGATCGCGTCTGTTTTCTCATATAAAGGTTTAGAATCTTCAAAAACCACGTAAAAATATTCCATAGCCTTATTAGCTAATTTAGATCTAACTATTACTTTACTTGATTCATCAAGATCTTTGAAATTATAAATCACTGGGTTGATATTTGCAGGAACTGCTTCCACGTTTTCAACAATACCAGATATATCTATAACAACTTCATCATCATATTTTAATAATTCTCCAGTTTCCTCAAAAATAAAATTATGTATACATTTTCCTTCATCCTCTAATTCACTGCAAAAACGTTCAAATTCATCAACGTCTTCATATGTATAAAGGGTGAATCTGCTCATTCCTTTCTTCCTCCTCGTCGAATGAAATTCCAGAGTCTTTTTAATTTGGATTTCGGTTCTATTATAATTTCTTCATTTCGTGGCTCAAATTGAATGTCTTGAATTAAGGCTATAATATCTATAAAATGCAATGTGGTTTTTTCATCAATACTTTGTGTAGATAACTTTTGTTCAGGAATATCTTGTTTAGAACTTGGAATAATCTTTCCATCAGTTTTAGGCTGCGCTCCTAGATTTGTGAAATCATATGTATTTGTTTTTATAAAATCCACAGTTACAGTCCCTTTATACACCCCAATTACAGATAATTTGCCAATTAATAAATCATAAACATTATACTTATTTTCAAACTCATCTTCAATCTCTAAAGGTATTTTTAGTATCACTGCTTCATCTTCTTTTTTTAATCCATTTTCTCTTTCATTATCAAAAGCTCCTTTCAGAATATATGAAGCATCTTGTAACATCGATGAAAAAAAATTGTTTAAATCAAAACTCATTTCTGCATTTTGTATAGATAATCCCTTAAGAGCATTTTTACGCAATAAACGAGCTCCCTTCAAATTGTCTTCGTCAAGAATGCTCAGTTTCAATTTATCTATTTTTACTAAATCTCCTTCTTTACAATTGGTAAATTCAGTGACATTTTTACATTTATTAATGATTTCTCTAAGCAAAATTGATTTAGTAGTAATAACATCAAGTGATTCTATCAATTTCGATGATTTTAAGCTTTTATCACCATATTCAGCACCGATTACAGATTTAATACTCCCTAAATATGCAGTAAGTGAGGCATTCGTCTTTTTGAATGTTATATTTTCATCGACTTTTTCTCTTTGTATACCTGAAACCAAGACATTATTTATCATCATAGATATTTCATACACCTTTGAAAAGTTCAGGTAATAAATGTTGAAGTTCATTTGTTCTTTATCTTCATCAAGCATCAAGCATCACCTAAATAAACGTAATTTTATTACATAATTCCAAAATATTCTTCAATTTTTTTATTTTTCGATTTTAGCTCTTCTAAATCATTATTAAATTTTTTAATATCTTTTAACTCTTTTTTCAAGTTTTCTGAACTCAAAAAATCTTCTAATACTTGAATAAAAGAATTAGTCAAAGTAGAAATAACTGCATCATATGAAATCATAATGTCTTTAAAATTTTTCATTTTGGCATTAGATAATCTATAATTCTCCCTGCTTCGGATATTTTCATTTATATCTGTTATACGATAATAAACCCAGGCTAATTTAACAAGAAGATCTACTCTATACAAACTTTTTGGTGTGTTTGAACTTATTATAAGCCACGCTTCATTATTCAATGGTCTTAATGTATTAACCATTCGTTGTCCCTCATCAAAACCATTCAATTCTTTTAAAATCATTTCACAATTATTTGTCAAAGCATCTATATTAAAAAATAATTCCATAACAAATGCCATGATTAAAGATTCTTCCCTATTTTTCGAATTGTAGCCATCCCAAATAATAATAAGAAGAATGGTTAAAGCAGGTGTAATTATAAACCCAAAATCGATTAAAGTATATCCTTTATAAATTAAAAGAAAGATAATAATGATTATCGCGATAATTGACAAAAGAGCATAACCTATTTGTGGATACACTATATATTTTCTTATTTCATCAAATGAAGCCATTTTACTCACTTAACCGTTATTTATCAATTCAAATATTTCTTTATAGAGATACTATTCATAAAACATAACTAATATTTCTTTAAATATGATTTATGTCATCTTTTTGTTAATTATAAATATTTCCTATTGTTCTAATGAAAAGAAGTGTCAATTTATATCCTATTTTATTTTTCAACCTTCAAAGAACTTCTTAATAATATTTCTAAAAATTATAAGTATGAAACCACTACTCAAGACAAGTACTACTATTATAAAAATGATTTTAGTTTGATCCGGACCATATGTGGGTCCATATACCATAAGTAGTAACTGTATGAGTATCGATGTCAACCATATAAGAACAACAATCCATTGTATATTCTCTTTTAATTTATTTCCTCGCTCTTCGTATAATCCTCTATACAAACTTTCACATGCATTAAGTTTATCCAGTACTGAATTATAATACTTATCAAGTCTGAAAACCGCATTAAGTGTCTCAAATAACGTTATAAAAAAGTCTACTCCGTAAATTTTAGTATTTCTATAAAATTCTAACGATGATTGTATATCGATTTGAGTATCTTTAATTTCGTCCATAACAGAGTTTACATTACCAATACCCTCTGTATCATATTTTTTAATGATTTTGTCTAATTTTACATCTAGTTTTTTTAGCAAATGTTGTTGTCTACAAAAAATTTCAATTGAATTAATGCGTTCTTCAATATACTCTTTGTCTAATTTTAAATTTTCTCCTTCGCATACTAAAAGAGCAGCTGGAGTAGCTATTGTGAATATATCAGTTTTATATAAACCTATTTCATTTTCGGTCACTCTTTCTAGAGTTGCATGATCAATATTTTTATAATCCTCATCTTTCCAAACTATACCAAAGATTTCAGGTTTAAGCTCATCTTTATAAATTATATCTGCATTAATGCTGCTAACTATAGAATAAGTCTCATGGATTTCTAAAAGGATTGAATTTTCTTGATGATGCAATTCTCTTATTTTGTTTTTCAAATACTTTGGAAATAGAGTTTCATCCACTAAAGTACAAGTTTGAGACAGTATTTTAATTAATTGTGGAGTTTCAATGCTATCTTCTAATTTGGGATAAAAATCTATTCTTATACTGATGATTCCCTTTTGATCAAAACTTAAAAGAACTATAATTTTAGAAATAGATTTATAAAATGAATAACATTCATCTTCAACTTGATTTTCTACATATTCATGAAAAAACTGTTTTACATCATCTATTTCTACTTTTAAAGTGGGTATAGGATTACTTAATCTAATTAATTCATGATCATATACATCATCAGAATAATTTTTATATTCTAAAGTAGGGGTAATTCCAAATATTAAGAACGAATCTAGAGAGTCTATTATATCTCTTTCAAAGTCGAATGACCCTAAATCAAAGGTTATAATAAAACTTAAACGTAAATTATGAAGTATTAAAGACATTTAACCTCATCATTTATTTAGTACTATGTTTAATTTTAATTAGAAATAAACTAAATATTCATTTATCTTTTTTAGTATTTCCTTTACCTTGCTGATTTCTTATTTTACTAATATTTCCTTTTTTTCCTTGTTTTTCAACTCTATCGGTTTTTCCGGAATCTTTTGACATATTTTCACCTCCATTACAATGTTTTTATTTTTTTGGGATATTACCACCTTTAGTATGTAACTTACCAGGAGTAGACCTTCTATGCCTCTTAACTGCAACACTTTTCTTTTTTTGGCCGGGTTTAGCTCTTTTATGGGCATCTACATCTACAGTTTTATTTCTTTTTTTTGTTTTGGCCATACAATCACTCAAATTTTATTTTAAATATAAGACTGTTTTTCCGGAATTAATGAACACTCTTTTTATAAAAATGGCACTTTGAACATTGTAATCATTTCATCAATTATCTAAGTTAATCAAACTATTACCCATTAAATTAAACTCTAATCTAAAGGATGTTATTTATCCTCCACTATAATATTACTTTCTATCTAATTTTTAAGTCAGATGGAGGTTAATAAAAAATGTTTCGTGACTCCACACAGATAATGATCCAAACCTAGTCAAAAATCAATATTGATTATGTTTTTACCCTTTTTAAGGAGAACCAAATGAAAATACATAACTTAGAGGGTTATAGTTATAAACAATGGGAAAGAGGATTAGTAACTCCTATTAATGATCAAATCCTCAAAAAATGGGAGTTACACCAATTAAATTATCTATGTTGAAATATTATGGTATAAATAAAAGAAAATACACCATACACTGGTTATATCCACGTGAATATTTCTTAAATGACTCTTTCTGTATAGATAATATCGTCCCACTTACTAATTTTACTCATGAAATTCTCCATAGCACATATAACAAACAAGAGCTATTAATGGATCCCGTAGGGTTAGTTATAGCAGTTTTAGAAGATTCATTTAGAAGAGCTGCTGAAACAAGTCGTAACGCTACTGAAAATGTAATGAATAAAAAAGAAATGAGAAAGTTCCAATATCATCAATATGTTTTATGGAGACAGGGAAAAGTAACTCCAATAAGTGATGAAATTCTTAAAAACTGGATATATAATCGTTCGCAAGGTGAATTTCGTTCCATTTATGCGAAATATAAACGAGGAAAAGTTACACTTATTAAAGATTCGATCAAACGTAAATTTGATTATTTAATAATGCGTGAAAATATATTAAAAGCCAATAGCATCGGTCAAAAGACTAAAAAATATACAATTCATCATTTACTTCCAAATCATCTATTTCCAGATAGATTTACAGACCCTGATAACTGTATACCTTTAATAAATATGATACATAAAGCAATTAATAATGAATATCATGTCTTAGAGTTAATAATTGATCCAATTATGCCTGTTATTATGGCATTAGAATCTTCATTCATATTCAATTCAGCAGGAGATAATATGAACTCTTTAGAAGTTGTTAATAAAGCCATTGAAGATTTATCTCATGACTTCAATAAACGACCAGACTATTTTTTAAATGAACATGATGTACACCATGTCTTTTATTGTAAGTTATCTTCTTTAATAGAATCTCCTTTAAAAGATTTATTACATCCTGAATATCCTACAAAAAAGCGTTTTATTAGGATTAGAGGCAAGAAGACAGATGAAAAATATGAAAAAGGAGTCCATTCTGATGTAAAAAAGGGTCGTATGGGACACTATGATTTTGTGGTTTTAAATGAAACTTTTTATGATCAGAATCGTGGGGATTTTGATAAACTATCAAATAAAAAAGTTGACATCAATAAGGATATTGATTACCCCTATATTGACATCGCTATCGAATTTAAATACATCACTGGAACTTTTGATCAAAGAGAAATTGAATATGACTTATTCAAACTTAAAGAAGCAGATGAAGTTCTTCATAAGAAATTAATCATTCTCACCAAGCCAAGAAAGGGTAAAAATTATGATTCTATGAGGTCTTATTTGGACTATATTGAGGGATCGGAAAAAGAAATTCAAATAGAATTAATCAACGGATGAATTAAAATCAAATCACTACTAAAAACCAAATATTTGAGATAATAGACTCAATGACTTATTATAATATATTGTATTTCTAAAGGTGGGGCAATGAAATCTTCGAAAACTTTAAGAAAACCTTCTAATTGGCAGGATTTTGAAACATTATGTAAAAAACTTTGGGGTGAAGTATGGAATTGTAAAGAAATAAAGAAAAATGGGAGATCTGGTCAAAAACAGAATGGAGTAGATATATATGGAATCCCCGATGGTGAAAAACAATATTCTGGTATTCAATGTAAAAGAACAGAAAAATTGTCTGAAAATGAAATAGAAACTGAAATTGAAAATGCAAAAAAATTCCAACCTCCTTTAAAAAGACTTTACATCGCTACTACTGCAAATAAAGATGTTAATATCGAAGAATTTGTTAGACATAAAAATATTGAAAATAGAGATGATAGTTTTGAGATAGAAATTTTTTCATGGGAAGATATTGTAGATTTAATTGATGAAAATAAAAAAACTCATGCTTGGTATGTACATAGTCAAAACTATTATTCAAAAAAAGCTGTTAAAGTAACTTTTGAAAATGATTTAGAAGAAATCTGTTGTTCACCCATTTTTGAAAAACAAATTACAGTATACAAACAAAAAACAGTCCAACCTCCGATACCGGGATCTTATAATCAGTTATTTCAATTAAACAAAACCAGTTATAACTTTATGACTGTTAAAACCAATCACAGCTTATCATTTTTCAAATTAAAAATTGTAAATAAAGGAAAACATCCGATCGAAGATTATGTATTGAATTTAGAATTCGAAGGAGACATTTCTAAAATAACTGACACTAACAAAGAAGGAGGAATAAATTTCGATGTTCCTAGTTATCAAATGTCTTTTAATAAAGAAAATTTTACAGTACAATTTCGTCCAAATCCAAATAGAAAGACATTAATTAGTAATGATTACATTATTTTGCCTGAAATATATTTTCTTCCTAAAATTAAAAATTATACTGTATCGTTGAAGTGGGAACTATTATCACGAGATTTTAGTGATGATGGCAAATTAAAAATTGATATTCAGCCAAAAATTAAAACAATTGGAAAAGAAGAATATGTTAAAGATCCTTCAAAAGTAGGAAAAAAAGCAAAATATATGCAGTATATAACTAGAGAATAAAATTTTTAGCCCCTCATAGAAATGATAATATGGATTTAAAACAAGATTCAATAAAGAGGTTTGAAGAATGTATATTTTTAAAGATGCTGAAAATAAAACGATAGCTGAAGGTCAGGATGGAGCGTCCATTAAGTTTCATAATAGACTTATAATTAATCCAATTGGCTTTTATAAGGAAGGAGAAGAAGTCATTATTTTTACAAAGGAAGAATTTGAAAAATTAGAAAACTATCGTTCGAATAAAGAGGAAGAGATATTCAAACTTGCCAAGGAATGTATTAAAAATACAGAAAAATCTAACGAAATCATTGAATCTTATCATTCGAAAATTGAGGAATTAGAAAAAGAAAATGAGAACTTAAAAAGAATTAATATCAAATTAAGTGAGAAAAATGGTGGATAAATCGATTAAAAATCAGTTAACATTTAATGTTTTCTCAGCTGATGTCAACGTTTCCATCATTAAAAAAATTCGATTAATGTTTTTTTTAACCAAATTTTCATCTAAAGGTTGAATTTCCATTTTTTTACCAACTGTATGTTAAAATACTTTAATGAAAGTTCTGAAAGTGTATCAAATATTATTTGGTTCATAGCCCAAAGCATAGATATAGTGAGTATTTTTCGTGATTTAACTTTTAAGTTTCTATTTATTAATTTTTTATTGGTTTTTAGGATTATTTTTTACTTCGTTATATAACGGTTTAACGAAGTAAATGTGGGAACAGTGAAGTAACTTGTAATACGTTTAGAACTTATGGATGGAACCTACCAAATTTGAGAAATTAATATGATTATCAAAATTATCGCGAAATAAGCTG
>Ga0334884_1002325_pt1 | contig 24538 bp, 21 predicted proteins | sample GraSluR1_MG_7_FD_207215 | JGI IMG/M metagenome (GOLD analysis project Ga0334884, IMG submission 207215) | Sludge microbial communities from methane-producing bioreactor in Wageningen University, Netherlands - Granular Sludge_12_05 R1 | ecosystem: Engineered > Bioreactor > Anaerobic >...
TAATAGCTTGAGAAAAAGCATACGCTGTGCTAGAGCCATGAGCTTTAATAACAACACCTTGCACACCTAAAACATTAGCTCCACCAATCTCATCAGCTGACATTGTTTTTTTAAAATTAACAAAAACATTTTTCATTAACAAATATCCAAGTTTATTACTAAAACTTTTACTAATTTCATCCTTAAGAAGATTTCCTATTGATTTAGTTACTCCTTCAATTGTTTTTAATACCATATTCCCAGTAAATCCATCAGTCACGTAAATATCACATTCACTTTGAAATATTTCTTTTGATTCAACATTTCCATAAAAATTAATATTTTTGTCATTTTTTAGCAATTCAAAAACTTCTTTTTCTAATTCTCTACCTTTTCCAGGCTCAGTGCCTATATTTAAAAGCCCTACCAATGGTTTTTCAATTTTCATTGTTTCTTTTGCATATATAGATGCAAAATCTGCGAACTGAACAATATGCTCACTTCTTAAATCTGTATTAGCTCCAACATCTAGAAATAATCTTTCTTTACCTCCTATATTTGGTAAGCTCGGACATAAAGCTACCCTAGACATCCCTTTTATTCGCTTTAAGTATAAATGCGCAGCAGCGATTATTGCCTGAGTTGGACCAGCGGTAACTAACCCTTGGGCAGAACCATCCTTTACAGCCCTAAATGCTAGAACCATTGAAGTTTCTTTATTATTTCTAACTTCAGCAATAGCATTTTTTACTCCCATATCAATTTTTTGCAAAGTATTAACCACAGATACTCTTTCATTTTCTACTAAATATTTTCTTATTTCTTTTTCATCACCAAAAACTATTAACTGAATATCATCAAACATTTCGATCGCCATGTTAACGCCTTTGATTGTTTCCCTTGGAGCGTAGTCTCCTCCCATTGCATCAATTGCTATTTTAATCATATTTTTCTCCTAATTTAACATTTCTTTATTTTTATTATAATTTTCATCAACTATTTTTAGCATTTTAGAATATTCGTTTTTATTCAGCCTATTTTCTTTTATTACTAATTCTGCTTCTAAATTAACAATCTCTAATATATCTTTATCAACAACTAAATCAGCCATTTTAAATGTTACTATCCCTGACTGTTTTTCACCAAAAAAGTCGCCAGGTCCTCGAATGATTAAATCTTCTTCAGCCAATACAAACCCATCACTATTTTCTTCAACTAACTTTAAACGCTTAACAGCTGTTTCAGCAGTTGAATCACTAACTAAGAAACAATAAGCTTGATAATCACTTCTTCTAACTCTACCACGCATTTGATGAAGTTGAGCAATTCCGAATCTGTCAGCATCTAATATTACGATAGTTGTAGCATTAATAATATTAACACCTACTTCAATAACACTCGTTGAAACTAAAATTTGAATTTCATTATTAGAAAAAGCTCTCATTACACTCTCTTTTTCTTCAGTTTTCAATTTACTATGAATTAGACCTACTTCACATATATCTTTAAAGTACAATTTTGTTTTTTCAAATACCTGATTAGCATTGTTTAAATCTATTACGTCTGAATCTTCTATCATCGGAGTAATAACATATATTTGTCTTCCTCTAGCAAGTTCTTCCTTCATATGATCAATGACTTGCTTTGAGTCTGAACCTTTTACAACTCTTGTAATTACATCTTTTTTATATCCAGGCAAAACTTTGATAACAGAAATGTCTGACTCGCCAAGAATACTAATTGCTAAAGTTCTTGGGATTGGAGTCGCACTCATCTTTAAATGATCAATTAAATACCCTTTACCAACAATTGATACTCTTTGGCGAACACCAAATCTATGCTCTTCATCAGTAATAACCAATCCTAATTTTTTAAACTCAATGTCCTTCTGAAATAGCGAGTGAGTACCAATAATAATATTAACTTCACCATTTTTCAAAGAATCAACTATCTCTTTTTTATCTTTTTGTAAAACAGAAGATGTTAGTAAAACTATCTTTATATCTGTTCCCAAAAACAACTCTTTAAAAGTTTGATAATGTTGATTTGCTAAAACCTCAGTTGGAACCATAATAGCTCCTTGATATCCGCTTGTAACAACCGCATATAAAGCAATTGCTGCTACTACAGTTTTACCACTACCAACCTCACCTTGAAGTAATCTATTCATTTTATAAGGAGATTTAATGTCATTTAAAATTTCTTCCAACACTTTTTCTTGATCAATTGTTAGTTTATAAGGCAATCTAGCGATAAATTCATTGACCAATTGTTGATTATAATTTATTAAAACTCCTTCAGGAAAATTTTTTCTTTTATAAAGCATATATTTTATCATCAACTGATATTTAAATAACTCTTCAAATTTTATTCTACGGATTGCTTTATTTACTTCATCAATATCTTCAGGTATGTTAATATATTTTATAGCTTTCTTTAAATCAATAAGTTTGTATTTATCTTTTATATCTTGAGGTAAATCATCAATTATTAAATCCTTATATTCTCGATATAATTTTTCTTTAATTTCTAAAATTTTATTGTCAGCAACATTTTTTATGTTGAAAATCGGATTAATTTGGTTGCTGAACTCATCGAAATGAATTTCAGCTGCCGTGAAATTATTTAATTTTTCATTGAATTTTCCCGTTAGCCTTACGTAAACTCCATAATTAATTCTTGATTTCAAAAAATGTCTATTAAAAATTGTTACTCTAATTCTATGTCCATCTGCTTCAACAAAAAAATTCATTACAGATAATTTTGTTTTCACATTTGCAACAGTAGCTTTTGATTGTGCAATTGCTTCTATAGTTAAACTTTTTTCAGCCACAACTTCATCCATAGGAGTTATTGTATAATCTTCAAACTTAGTAGGATAATTAAACAATAAATCCGCTACAGTCTCAATATTGGCTTTTTTTAATTGAGCAACGATTTTTGGGTTTATATAATTTATACAAGACAATAAAATATTTTCCATTTTATCTCCTTAACTTTAGTGCAAAAAAGGGCAAAAGCCCTTTTATTCAATCGCAAAAATATAGCTATATACATCTTGGCTTCCATCCACTACGTCGACATCAACATTAGAGAAATTCTTTTCAATATGCTTAACTAGCTCAGTTGCTTCTTTTTCACTAACATCTTTACCATAAATAATTGTAACTATTTCTTTTTGATCGTTTATAGCTTTTTGAAGCAAACTTTTAACAGCATCTATTTTTCTTCTACAACTTGTGACAATTTTTCCATCCAAAATTCCTATAAAATCATCTTTTTTAATATGCAATCCTTCAAGTTGTGTTTCTCTTACCGCATATGTAATTAAGCCAGTAGTAACATTACTTACAACTATTTGAAGATCAGCAATACATTTATTTGGTTCATCATTCAAATCTATCATAGTTAAAGCCGCAAATCCTTGAGCTAGCGATGTTGTTTCAACAACATAAACATTGCTTTCTTTATATAACTTTGCAGATTGTCTAGCTGCTAAAATAATATTTTTGTTATTTGGGAAAACAATAATGTTTTCAGCGTTTAAAGTTTCGTAGCCTTTTATGAAGTCCTCAGTTGATGGGTTCATACTTTGCCCACCAGAAACGATATAATCAGCACCCATTTCTTTAAAGGTTTTCATCAATCCATCGCCTGTAGCTACTGAAACTATCGCATATTTTGATTTGATTTCAGGTTTTTTTACCATTTCATGGACTTCCCCACAAGCACATTCACCATTCGTATGTGAACTAATCAATTCCTCATGATCTTGATGTTGAACTTCCATATTTTCAATCTTTAAATGAATAAATTCTCCATATTTTTGACCTTCATTTAATATATTTCCGGGTACTAAAGTATGAATATGAACTTTTAATAAGTCTTCATCCTTAACAAGAACAATTGAATCTCCCAAACTTTCAATTTTTTCTAAAACAACTTTTTCATCGAATTTCTCAATATCGCCTACTTTTTTACTTGCTAACTTCAAAATAAATTCTGTACAATATCCAAAAGAAACTTCAACTTTATCTTGTTTTTTTAATGTGCTTACCATATGCAAGTTATCAATTGAAGAATTTTTTACTATAGAATCACCCTCAATTGCAGCAAGCATACCTTCAATTATACAAATAAGTCCTACTCCACCGCTATCAACAACTCCAGCTTCTTTTAAAACAGGTAACAAATCAGGCGTTCTCTGAAGTGACTCCTTTGCTTCTTGAATATAAACTTTAAAAAATTCATTTATAGTAGTATTTGATTTACATACCATCAAAGCTTTTTCACTAGCCTCTCTGGCTACAGTTAAGATGGTTCCTTCAACTGGTTTCATAACTGCTTTATAAGCTTGCTTAACTCCACTAAAAAAAGCATTAGCCAAAATTGAAGCATCTACTTCTTCGTAACCTTCAAATCCTTTATTAATTCCGCGAAATAATTGAGACAATATAACACCAGAATTACCCCTAGCCCCCATCAACATTCCACGCGATATTTTTTTTGAAACTTCAAAAATGTTATCATCTTCATACCCATTAATCTCTGTAACACCACCATTTAAGGTCATCTTCATATTAGTTCCTGTATCACCATCTGGAACCGGAAAAACATTCAAAGCATTAATAGCCTCGTATTCTTTTGACAATTTTTCGGCACCTGACAAAAGCATAGCTTTAAATATAGAGCCTTTTAATTTATATATATCCACAATTAATCCTCCAAAGATTTTTTAGATATAAGCTAACTTATATCTTTAGTTATTATACCACTAACATTAATTAATTGCAAGAATTTAGATTTATTTTAAAGCTTTGAAAACCTTTTATGTATCATTTTCGGCCTTTTTTAAAGATAAATAATCTCTCCGTTTTTTTAAAATAATACTTGCAAATAAGTATTTTAAATGTTATAATTGATAAGTAAAATTATATGCGAGGAGGATTTTAAAATGGCTAGAAAATGTTATATTACTGGAGTTGGTACAGTAACTGGAAATAATAAACCTCATTCTTTGAAAAGATCAAAAAGAGTTTGGAAAGCTAACTTACAAAAAGTTAGAATTATTGATGAAAATGGGAAAATTAAAAAAGTTTATGTTTCTACTAGAGCTCTTAAATCTGGACTTGTAAAAAGAGCATAAAAAAAGCTATATTATATAGCTTTTTTTTATAATTCTAAAAGTTCTTTAATCGTTCTTTCCCTATTAATACTATTAAAAATATATGTACCTGCAACAATCACTTCGACCCCTGCTAAAGCAACTTGCTTGGCAGTTTGATCATTAATTCCTCCATCAACTTGAATTAAATAATTATATTTATTTTTTTCTTTTAACTCTTTTAGTTTTAAAATTTTAGGTATTGATGACTCCATAAACTTTTGGCCGCCAAACCCAGGCTCGACTGACATTACAAGTACTAAATCCAATTCATTCAAATATGGAACAATTGTGTCAATACTCGTATCTGGCTTAATAGAAAGCCCTACCTTTACACCTAATGATTTTATATAATCGATAGTTTCTTTTGGATTATCTACCGCTTCAATATGAAAGGTAATATAATCTGCCCCAGCTGTTACAAAGTCTTTTGCGTATTTTACTGGATCACTTATCATTAAATGAACATCAAAAACTATATCTACTTTTCCTTTTAAATCTTTATATACAACAGAGCCTAAACTTATATTAGGTACAAAGTGTCCATCCATTACATCAATGTGTAAAAATTGGGCACCATTTTTTTTAACTTCTTGCACTTCTTCTAATAATTTAGAAAAATCTGCTGATAAAATTGATGGAGCAACAATCATGTTTTTTTCCTTTCTAATATTGATTTTTTTTAGTCTCTTCTATTTCTTTAATAAATAATTTATAATTATCATATCTTGAAGAAATAATTTCATTTTTCTCTACCATTTTTTTTACATAACAATTTGGCTCATTTATGTGTGTACATTTAGAAAATTTACAATTTTCACTATACTTAAAAAATTCTTTAAACGAATGACTTAATGTCAGTGCATCAATTTCATGAAAATCTACAATTCCAAAGCCTGGTGTATCTGCAATCCAACCATCTTTTACTCTTACGAGCTCTACATGCCTTGTTGTATGTTTTCCACGACCTAAAGCAATTGAAACTTCTGACGTCTTTAACTTTAGTCCACTTATAGTATTCAACAGAGTAGTCTTACCTACACCTGTTTGACCAGCAAAAACCGCGATTGAATCTTTAATTTCTTTTTTTATTATCTCTATGTCTCTATCGCTAAAAAAAACTTTATAACCTATCTTCTTATAATATTCAAAAAAATGCTCATATTTTGATAAATCAGTTAGTAAATCTAATTTTGTTACAATAATGATACTTTCAATATTACGATATTCATTAATAGCTAAAATCCTATCTAATAAATTAGAATTAAAAGTAGGTTCCTCAATAGAAAAAACTAAAAACAATTTATCTACATTTGCAATAAAAGGTCTTTCTAATTCGTTTTTTCTAGGCAGAATTGCAACTATTGTATTATTTTCTAGTTCTACAATATCTCCAACCTTGGGAACTAAATTTTTATATCTAAAAACCCCTCTTGGTTTACACACAAGTATTTCTTGATTTTTTTTGATTATACTATATTCGCCACTAATTGATTTAATTATCAACCCTTTTTCCATAATCATCTCTCATTTTCTTAATTCTTAATTGTCCGCAAGCAGCACTTATATCTAACCCTTGTTCTCTTCTCAGCGTTACATTTATTCTATTTTTCATTAAATAATCATAGAACCTATTTTGAGCTTCTTTCGGACTTCTTGAAAACATTTGTGTATCATTATATGGTATTAAATTAACATAAGCATTAAGCCCTTTAATTAAAGAAACAAGTTGCTTAGCATCTGTTAAACTGTCATTAACTTCCTTTATCAATAAATACTCAAATGTAATTCTTCTATTAGTTTTATTATAATATATTTCTAATGCATTAAATAATTTTTCAAGATTATAAGCTTTATTTATTTTCATATATTTGCTTCTTTTTTCATCATTAGCAAAATGCAAACTTATTGCTAAATTTACTTGTAATGGTAAATTCGCAAATTCTAAAATTTGAGGAACTAAACCACAAGTTGAGACAGTTATATGTCTCGCTCCTATATTTATTCCTTTATTATCATTAACAATTTTAATAAAATCAATCAAGTTTATATAATTATCAAACGGTTCGCCAATGCCCATTATCACAATATTCGTGAGATTTTCCCCTTCTACTAAGGAATCTTTAACTTGAACAACCTGCAAAACCATTTCTGCTACAGTCAAATCTCTAACTTTTTTATCTTTCCCACTAGCACAAAAACTACAACCCATATCACAACCAACTTGTGTAGATATACAAATACTTTTACCATAACTAAAATTCATAAGAACTGTTTCAATATAATTACCATCATTTAATTCAAATAAAAACTTTTTAGTTCTATCAGACGATTCTTTTACATCAACCACTTTCATTTTTTCAAAAGAATACTCATTTTTAATAATTTCAATATCGATTTTACTAATGTTTTGCATTTTTTCAACATCCAAAACATTTTTTTTATATATCCAATCAAAAATTTGTTGTGAACGATATTTGCTTATACCCTTTGATAACAAATCTTCTTCTAATTTTTCTCTTGAAAATTCAAAAATATTTTTCAATTATTTCCTTCTTAACTTACATATATAAAAACCATCACTATGATATTCATATGGCAAAATTATTTTTTCATATTCCTTTTCAAAATCAGTATGATTTTTAAGGAAATTAGAAATTTGTTTCTGATTCTCAAAGCTATTTATAGTACATGTACTGTAAGTTAAGCTACCCCCTTTTTTAACAATTTCATAACTTGATTCCAATAATTCCTTTTGAATTTGTATTACTTCATTTATACTTTCATCACTCAATTTAAACTTTATATCAGGTTTATCTCTAATAACACCAAGACCACTACAAGGTGCATCTATAACTAATGCATCCACTGTTTCTGTTTCAATGATATTTTTTATTAGCCTACCGTCAATTATACTTATTTCAATATTTGTGCAACCAAGTCTTTCAAAAGTTTTTTTCATTAAATTAGCCTTGTGTTGAAAAATATCACACGCTAATATTTTACCTTTATTTTCCATTAATGCACTCATATGGCTAGTTTTTCCACCCGGAGCGCTACAAAGATCAACAACAAAATTTAAATCTTTTGGATTTACTACTTCCGCTACTAGTTGACTTGACACATCTTGAAAGGTAATTAATCCATCCTCAAAAAGTTCACTTTTTATCAAAGCTCCATCAACAATAAACCCATTTTTAACAAGTTTACTTTTCTCAATTTCATAATTTCTACCAAGTAAAAATTTCTCAACTTTTGAATTCGTCGTTTTTAAAGTATTAACTCTTAGATGAGTTTTCTTTACACTAGAATTCTCTTCAAGTATTTTTTTAACTTTCTCATAACTATAATCATTTAGAAAGTTCTTTATTATCCAAATTGGGTAACTATATTTTATACTAAGTTCTGTAATTTCATCAAGTCCATCTAATTTTCTTAAGTCTGTCCTTAAAAAATTTCTTAAGACCGCATTAACAAAAGAACCAATTTGTTTATTTTTTATTGACGCTATTTCTACGCTTTCATTGACTACAGCGTAATCAGCCATTTTCATAAAAACTATTTGATATACACTCATATATAAAAGTATTTTAACCCAAGTTTTTTGAGTCTTTTGACCAATAAATGGTTCTAAATAATAATTTAGTAAAATTTGATTTTCTACAGTACCATACACTAACTGAGTAAAAAACTTTTTATCTTCTTTTGATAAAGAAAATTTATTTAAGTATTCACTTATTATTAAATTAGAAAAAGCTTTCTCTCTTATTATTTTTTCTATCGCTTCTAAAGCGAATCTTCTTGCATTCATTTTACACCTATCTTTTCCAAAAATTCTTTGATTTGATTTCCAAAAACAAAAAAGTCTCCGATTATACCATGCTTTTGATCTTCAAAATCATGAAAATCAGATCCTCCAGTAATTAATAAGTTATTATCTTTACATAAAGAAAGCAATCTAATCGTATCTTTTTTAGTATTTTGAGGATATATTGCTTCAAGACCATCAATCCCCATAGCAATAAACTCTGCAATTTCAAAGTCTTTAACTAAAACAGGATGAGCAATAATTGCTAGAGCATTGTGATTATGCAAATATTCAACCATCTTTGCTGTAGGTATTTTTGATGAAGGAATATAACATTCTCCACCTTTTGAAATCAATTTAAAAACTTCTTTTTTCTTCATGAAAGGATACTTCTTTATAATTTCATCTGCTATATTTTTTCTATTAATACTTTTTGAAAACATCAAATTATTAATATCAATTTCAATATTTTTTTTTACTTTTAGTAATTCAATAACATTTTTAGCTCTTTCTATTCTATTTATTTGAAGATTTTTAATTATCTTGTTAAATTCAATAGCATCTTCTCTGTTATTAAAATACCCTAATACATGCACATTATTATCCTTATATATAGTAGACATTTCTGCACCAATAATAACTTTTAATTTATCACTACTATTTATTAGTATACTTCCATCAATACAATCATGATCGGTTATACTAATAACATTTAATCCTCTTTTTTGGGATATTTCAAAAATTTGATTAGGCGAAAGTTCACCATCAGAAAGATTAGAATGTATATGCAAATCAACTTTTAAACTTTCAAACATCAGATTCCCTTTCAAAATTTATTAACAATATTATATAAAACAACTCTAATTTATCAAAATATTTATAAAACTCCTTATAAATATCTTTATCTATGTTATATAAATTAATTGCATATTTAAATTTATTAAACAAATTAATCCATTCACTCATCGATAAACATACTAGTACATCTGAATTTATAAAGTATTTCACATCATAATTTTCTTTACTTCTTTTATCTAATATTTTTAATATCTGACTAACTGTATCATTAATCAAAGCTACACTATGATATGTAATATAAGAAACCGCAGTGTCAAGATCTCTATATTCTAAGATAAATTCTTTAATTTTTAAAACAAGATTATTTAATTCTACGTTACTTTTGTTTGAACAAATACTAAAAGAAACTGCTCTAAGTTTCTTATAATAGATTTTTTGTACATCTTCTAAATTCTTTTCTAAATCTAAATTAAATAAATGAAATTGGTTCAATCTATCGTATATATAATTACTACTAATTTGTTTATCATCTATCTCGTATCTTTCTATTTCCTTTTTTAATTTTTCATAATTCACATTAATCAAAGAAATATGGGTTTCGATTGTATCTAGCAAACCTACCAATTCATCTTTTTTACTAATTGAGTATTCGAAAATTCTATAAATATAATATTTTTGAATCAAATTATTTTTATTTTTTTCTAAATCAATATAATGCTTTCTCACTAAATTTTTTAACTGATTTTTATCTAAACCATCATCAAATTTAAATCGAAAATCAAAATCAAGTTGTTCACTATAAGCTTCTTCAAAAGTATTATTCTTTACATCTAATTTTTGATTTGCTTCTAAAACTTCATTTTCTATTTTAGTAACATTGATTTCTTTTTGCTTGTTTTTCCCCATAAATGCCTTCCTATTTATGTTATTATACCATATTCCGTAGTAAATGTTAATAAAAATGAGAAAAATCCACTATTCAATCGAATAGTGGATAAATATTTTATTTTTTAAAGTTATAAAAAACATCCATTCCTCTATATTTAGCAACGCTACCTAATTCATCTTCAATTCTTAACAATTGGTTATATTTAGCAATACGATCAGTTCTACTCATAGAACCTGTTTTGATTTGGCCTGTATTTAAAGCAACTGCAATATCAGCAATAGTTGTGTCTTCAGTCTCACCACTTCTATGAGATACTACTGCAGTATAACCAGCTCTTTTTGCCATTTCGATTGCATCAAAAGTCTCAGTTAAAGTACCAATTTGATTAACTTTAATTAGAATAGAGTTAGCAACACCTTCTTTAATTCCTCTTTCTAAAATTTTAGTATTTGTAACAAATAGATCATCACCTACTAATTGAACTTTTTTACCTAATTTTTCAGTTAAAATAGCCCAGCCTTCCCAATCATTTTCATCTAAACCATCTTCAATAGAAACGATTGGATATTTTTTTAATAGTCCATCATAAAAATCAACTAATTCTTTGCTTGTGAAAACTTTTCCACCTTCACCAGCAAGAACATATTTTTTAGTTTCTTTATTATAAAATTCGCTCGATGCAACATCCATAGCTAAACAAACATCTTTACCTGGTTTATACCCAGCCTTTTCAATTGCTTCAATAATTGTAATAATTGCTTCTTCATTACTCTTTAAGTTAGGAGCAAATCCACCTTCATCACCAACTGCAGTATTTAAACCTTTACTTTTTAATACACTTTTTAAACTATGAAAAACTTCAGCACCCATTCTAATAGCTTCTTTGAATGAAGATGCACCAACTGGCATAATCATAAATTCTTGGAAATCAACATTATTATCTGCATGAGATCCTCCATTTATAATATTCATCATTGGAACTGGTAATTCTTTAGCATTAAATCCACCAAAATAATTATAAAGTGACAACCCACATACATCAGCTGCCGCTTTAGCGACTGCCATTGATACACCTAAAATTGCATTAGCTCCTAGTTTTGATTTGTTTGGAGTTCCATCTAATTCAATCATGATTTTGTCAATAAAATTTTGTTCAAATACATTTAATCCAAGAATTTCTGGAGCTATTAAATCATTAACATTTTGGACTGCTTTTAATACGCCCTTACCTAAATAACGGCTTTTATCTTGATCTCTTAATTCTACAGCTTCATGTTCTCCTGTAGATGCACCAGATGGTACTATAGCACTTCCAAAAGCTCCACTTTCTGTTTCAACTTCTACTTCAATAGTAGGATTACCACGCGAATCTAACACTTCTCTTGCATAAATTTCTCTAATAAACGGCATTTTTTTAATTCTCCTTTTTTATTTTTTTATTAAACTTTTACCAGTCATTTCAACTGGTTTATTAATACCTAATAATTCTAACATCGTTGGAGCAATATCTCCAAGATTACCACAACTTTCTAATTTTTTATCACAATTAACTAGTATGAAAGGCACCGGACTTGTAGTGTGAGCAGAAAAAGGCTTTCCATTCTCATCTAAGATTTTATCAGCATTCCCATGATCTGCTGTAACTAGCAATATTCCGTCTACATTTTTAATAGCTTTATATACTTTACCCATACATTCATCTACTACTTCAACAGCTTTTATAACCGAATCTTTAACAGCAGTATGCCCAACCATATCGCAGTTTGCAAAATTTAAAATAATAGTGTCAAACTCTTTTGATTCAATTGCCTTAACTACTTCATTACAAACCTCATAAGCACTCATTTCAGGCATCAAATCATAAGTTGCTACTTTAGGAGAAGGAATTAAAATTCTTTTTACTCCTGGAAAATCACGTTCAACACCCCCATCAAAGAAATATGTTACATGAGCATATTTTTCAGTTTCAGCGATTCTTAATTGCTTAAGATTGTTTTTAGCAATAACTTCGCCATAAATATTATTCAAGTCTTGCGTGTCAAACGCTACTAGACCTTTTACATTTTCACTATATGGCATCATTGAAACAAAAAGTAGGTTATCGAATTTTTTACCACCTTTAATTGTAGTTTTTTCTATATTTGTTATCGCAGTAGCAATCTCAATTGCTCTATCAGGTCTAAAGTTTGCAAAAATAACTGCATCATTATTTTCAATATTACTATTATCACTAGTTATGAACGGTATAACAAATTCATCTGTAATACCTTTTAAATATGAATCTTTTATACCTTGTATAGCCTCATTTTTGGATCCTTTGTTATGTACTAAGGCATCATAAGCTAGTTGAACTCTATTATAGTTCTTATCTCTATCCATAGCATAATATCTTCCACTAACTACACCAATTCGACTACCAATAGCTTTTGCAATTACTCGCTTCAAAGTTTCCAAATATTCAATTGCAGAACTCGGAGGTACATCTCTTCCATCTAAAAAAGCATGTACGATAACATCTTTTACACCTAAAGCTACAGCTTTTTCGATTAAATAAAACATATGACTCATATGAGAATGCACACCACCATCTGATAGTAAGCCCATTATATGAAGTTTTGACCCATTGTTAATTGAATGGTTTATTGCTTGTGCTATTGCATTAACTTTTATTAATTTATCTTCTTTTACTGCCAAATCTACTCTAGTATAAGATTGGTAGACTACTCTTCCAGCTCCTATATTTAGGTGGCCAACTTCACTATTCCCCATTTGTCCATCTGGTAAACCTACGTCAAAACCACTAGCTCCCAATTTAATGTTTGGATAATTTTTAAATAGGAAATCTAAATTTGGAGTTTTTGCTTCATATATCGCATTCCCATATTTTTCTTCTCTTAGTCCGTACCCATCCATGATTGCTAACATTACTAATTTCTTTTTCATTGTACAGCCTCCAAACTCATTATATTATAACACTTTACTATATTTTTTTCAATATTTTTATATTAATAACGATTTCAAAAAAATGACTAGTATCTATAAATACTAATCATCTTTTTTTATAATTTATTGATTTCTGGAATTTGTAAGTGAGTGAAATCAGTTAACCTTATTTCTTCACCTATTGCAAGAGGAAAAAGAGCATTGATTGACCTCTCAAGCAAAAATATATTCGGTGCAAACATAAATATCATCGTAATAATCCTTGCAGACCATTTTGTAAGAATAGCAGCTACTGTGAAATATGAGCCATCAACAAATAATGCATCTATCATCATTGCTCCAGTATTGGCTAAATTAGCAAAAATTGCTGCAAATATTGCTGATAAAATAATCAAAAAAACTGAATTCTTGTTTTTAAATAGTTTTGAAAGCAAACCAGGAATAAGTGCCCACATCACATAAGAGATAGCATAAAAAGGACTAGCTATACTAAATGGATAATTTAACTGAACTAGTAATCCTGTTACAAAACCAGTAGTAAGACCTGTTAACGGACCAAACATAATCCCAGTAAACATTAAAGGTATTCCGTGAATTGTAAATTTTGCCCATCCGGTTTTGCCACTTATTAATTCAAGTAAGATTGATAATGCAGCCATAATTGCAGGTATAGTTATTCTCATAACCTTAGATTTCATATTCATAAAAAAAGACCTCCATTTATTAGAGATCCGCACAAAAAAAGACAGCGGATGCGCTAGCAAATCGCCACGATAGTGTTCGTCCTTATCCAACTTCCCATGAGTAAGGCACTTAACGCTCGCTAACTACTCTGTATCTATATGTTAATACTTTTAAATATTAAAGTCAATTAAAGAAATAAGAAAACGCTTCAACAATGTGTTGAAGCGCTCATTTTATTTAAACTTACTTCTTAGCCAAGCTGGAAAAGAATGTTTTTTAGGTTTTACTTCTTGTATAGGCGTCTCATTTTTAGCCTCTTCAAAAGAATTTTCTTCAGTACTCATTTCATTTTCTTGTGAAACTGGTTCTGGTTCGCTAACAAGTGGTTTTTCTTCCGTTTCTTGTTGAGGAGATAATCTTGGTCCATAAATTGGAGGAGTCACAACATTTTCTTCAGTTTCTATATCAATTTTTGATTGATCAAATCCAGTTGCAATAACTGTTACAATCAATTCTCCTTCGATTTCAAAATTAATTCCTGTTCCCCAAACTATTTCTATTTCTGAAGTAGTTGCATTTCTGATTTCCTGAATTACTGAAATTGCTTCATCCATTGTAATATTAGCATCGCTTGTCATAAAAACAATTGCATCAGTTGCTCCATTGATATCAATTTCTAATAAAGGACTTCTAATTGCTTGTCTAGCAGCTTCAATCGCCTTATTTGGTCCATTTGCAATTCCTACACCCATAAGTGCAGTTCCTTTATTTCTCATAATGCTTCTAACATCTGCAAAATCGACATTGATTACGCCAGGAATAGTTATAATTTCAGAAATTCCTTGTACACCTCTTCTTAATACATTATCAACTTCTCTAAAAGCTTCTAACATTGGTGTTTCTTTATCAGTCATATTTAATAATTTATCATTTGGTATTACTATTAATGTATCAACAAATGGTTTTAATTCTTGAATACCTTTATTAGCTTGTGTTTGTCTTTTTCTTCCTTCGAATGAAAAAGGTTTTGTTACGATACCTACAGTCAAGCAACCTAATTCTTTTGCTATTCTTGCAACAACCGGCGAAGCTCCTGTACCAGTTCCACCACCCATACCAGCAGTGATAAATACCATGTCAGTTCTTCTTAAAATTGCTCTAATATCATCTTCACTTTCTTCTGCTGCTTGTCTTCCTACTTCTGGATCCGCACCTGCGCCTAAACCTTTAGTAAGTTGTTTTCCTATTTGTAATCTAGTGTCTGCTTTTGAAGTTCTTAATACCTGTGCATCTGTATTAATTACTATAAAATCAACACCTTTAACATCATTTTCAATCATTCTATTTACGGCATTACCACCACCGCCACCAACACCAATGACTTTTAATACTGGTTTTTCGTTAAAAGCTTCTTGTCCGTACATAATAACCTCTGTTAGAAAATTTTCTAACATTCTCCTTTCCATCATCTTATATAAAATAAAAGGTAAAATACTAACTTAATATACTATTTATATTATATCACGTTTTAATGAAAAAATAAATATATATTTGCATTTTTTGTTTATATCACTTAGTCATCTAAATAATTGATAACGAAATTTTGTTCATTGAAGTCAATTGAGAAATTTTTGCCCAAATAACTAAAAATTAATTTTCCTTCTTCTTCAATACCATCATAATTATTAATATAATACTGTTTTATTGTATTAATTGCTTCGCTTACCTCTTCTACATTAGTTGTATCAACATCAATATATCTAAAACTATATTCATAATCTCCATAGACATATTTATCTTTTTCAATCAAATCATCAATTCCTAATTGAAAATTGACAGTGTAATTTGAAAACCCATCAGGCAAAGTTATTATAACTAACTTATTAACACCATCTTGTTTTATTACCATAACAGGATAATGTAAAATTATTCTTAGACTAGAAGTATATTGCCAAGCATAATATGTTATGCCATCGCTTACAAATCTTCTGAATTGCATAGTTAATTTTAAACCATTGTCTAAGTTTACACAAATTAATTCATTATACACAATTTCACCATCAACAGTTAAGTTTAGTGTTTTTCTTTTTTCGCCCTCAAATGTATTCATCTTTGTAGTTTTCATTTCTTTTGTTTCAGAAACTAAGACATTATAATCATTTTCATTCAAAATCCCACTGATCAATTCACTAACTTTAAAGTCATCATTATTAGAAAATATTAATTCTTCTTTCCTCCAGTTAGCAATTACGTTTATTTCGCCTTCAAATTCCAAAGTAAATTTAGGAATATCATTTGTATTATAATCAAAATGTTCTAAAAACTCTTCTGTAATGGACAAATCATAAGGTGAAGTGATAATCTCTAATCCTTTACCACAACTTGTTAATAATACTAACAAAATTAGTAAACTTAAAATTTTTTTCATTAAAAATCTTTCTCCTTATCATTTAAGCCATAATCTTTATATACTTTTTCTTTATACTCTAAAAATCTATTTTCTTCAATAGCTTGCCTTGCATTTTCCATCAAATTGTTTAAAAAGTGCACATTGTGAATAGAAAGTAATCTAAACCCTAATATCTCTTCTGCTTTAAATAGATGTCTCAAATAAGCTTTTGTATAATTTTTACATGTATAGCAATCGCAATTACTATCAAGTGGTGAAAAATCCTTTTCAAACTCTTTGTTTTTTATAAGTATTCTACCTTTCGAGGTCATAGCTGTACCATGTCGAGCAATTCTTGTGGGCAATACACAATCAAACATATCTATACCTAATTCAATACCATCAAGTAATGCTCCAGGGGATCCCACTCCCATTAGATACCTAGGTTTATTAATTGGTAAAATATCTGTAACATATGCTATGACTTTATTTTGGACTTCTTTTGGTTCTCCAACACTCAAACCACCTATTGCATAACCTTCAAAATTCATTTTAACAAGTTCTTTAGCTGAGTGTTTTCTTAAATCTTCATATTCACCACCTTGAACTATTCCAAACAAAGTTTGTTTATCTGTATTTTTATGAGCATCAAGACATCTTTTGGCCCATCTTAGTGTTCTGTTTACAGATTTTTCCATATAATCATAATCGCAAGGATACGGTGCACACTCATCAAAACACATAATAATATCAGACCCTAAATTGTTTTGAATCTCCATCGATAGTTCCGGTGTCAAATATAGTGGAGCCCCACTTTTATGGTGTTTGAACTTAACCCCTTCTTCAGATATATCTCTTATTTTTGCAAGACTAAAAACTTGAAATCCTCCTGAATCAGTTAAAATAGGTAAATCCCAATTCATAAATTTATGAAGACCACCTGCTTCTTTAATTAATTTATCACCTGGTTGATTCCACAAATGATAAGTATTTCCAAGAATTATTTGAGTTTTAGCTAACTTTAGTTCTTCTTTTACCAAAGTTTTAACTGTTGCTTGAGTCCCAACAGCCATAAAAACCGGAGTTTTAATTTCGCCGTGGAGTGTTTTAATAATTCCAGTTCTTGCCTTACATTCTTTTGATTCTTTTAAAATTTTAAATTCCATTTTTTTACCTACATGTTGTTTTTTTTTATAACTTATTGTATAATCAATACATATTTATTAAGGAGCCTTCTATGTTTATAGATATTTTTACATTCAACAATATTTTCGCTATTTTATTTACACTAATAAATTTTTCGCTTCTAGTTATAGCCTACAAACTATTTGGAAAAATCGGACTCTTCTCATGGATTGTAATGAGTAGTATCGTCGCCAATATAATTGTAACCAAAGTAGTTGATCTTTTTTGGTTTGAAGCAGCCACTTTAGGCAACGCTACTTATGGCTCAATATTTTTAGCAACTGATGTGCTAAGCGAAAAATACACAAAAAAAGATGCTAAAATGTCAGTCTATCTAGGTTTTTTTGCAATAATCAGTTCTACATTAATTATTCAATTAGCACTTTTATTTAATCCAGTTTACCAAGATATTCAAGATAATCTTCAAGGAGTTTTTGCCCTTGCTCCAAGGATCGTAATCGGTAGTTTATGCGCTTTTCTAATAAGCCAGTTACTAGATATTACATTATTCGAAAGAATTAAACAAAAAATGCCAGAAACTAAATTCTTGTGGATTAGAAATAATGGTTCTACTTTAATTAGTCAATTACTAGACAGTATTGTTTTTGTATTAATTGCTTTTTATGGAGTATTTGAATTAAACATTTTATTAAGCATTCTTATCTCTACTTATATATTGAAATTACTAGTAGCTATATTAGATACACCTTTCTTGTATTTGATTAAAAAAATAACCCCTTTAAATGAAAAAGACGAAAATCCATTATAAATGGATTTTTTATTTTATAATTTCTTCCCATTTAATTAAATTAATAAACTTTTCAAATATCTTTTTAGGTTCTTTTAATGATTCTTCAATAGTTGCTACATCTGGTACAATTGAAAATATATAATTAGCATTCAATTTTTTAAGATCTTCAAAACCAAGTTTATTATTTCCTGTAATTACAATTACTTTCTTTTCATTTTCAATCGTCTTTTTACAAATAACACTTACTACTTTTCCAAAAAGGCTTTGATTGTCAAGTGCACCTTCACCTGTTATAACATAGTCATATTTTTTAATCAAATTATCAAAATCATATGATTCAAGCAAATATTCAATCCCGCTATTTATTTTACTGGAAAAATAACTTAAGCAAGAAAACCCTACACCTCCAGCACAACCAGCCCCTAAAGATTTACTTTCTTTTTTATCAACTTTATCTTCTACTAATTTACTAAATGCTTTTATTTTTTCTTCAAGATTTTTAATTCCATTTTTTTTCACACCTTTTTGCGGTCCATAAATATAAGTAGCTCCATCTTTTCCTAATAATGGATTTTTAACGTCTGATAATATTGTAAATTTTATATTATTTATTTTTTTTAATAACTCTTTATCATCTATATTTTTTATGCGATCAAAATACTTAGGAACTATATTAGTAATTAAAGAATTTTTACTATCGTAGTATTTTATTCCTAAAGCTTCTAACATTCCGGCTCCTGCATCATTTGTAGCAGAACCACCTAAGCCTAATACAATATTTAAAGCACCACTATTAATAGCATCAAGTATTACCTCACCTAATCCAAATGTCGAAAGCAAATCAGGCTTTCTATCTTTAATATCTAATAAATTCAAACCATTTATCTCAGCCATTTCAATATAAGCCGTATCGCTATCTATTAAATATTTTGTCTTAATTGTTTGAAAATTAGAATTCGAAGCGAAAAGTTTTTTCTCTATAACCTTTTTTTGTTTACTGATTGTAGTTAATAAACCTTCTCCACCATCTGAAATTGGTAAGATTTTTGATTCAATATTTAGGTTCATAAGTTTTTTACTAACTATACTCCCAATTTCTGATGAAGTTAAAGTTCCTTTAAATGAATCTACAATAATTAATACTTTCATTTCTCACCTATTTTATAAACATAGCATCACCAAATGAAAAAAATCTATATTTCATAGCAATTGCCTCTTTATATGAATTTATTATATTATCTTTACCAGCTAATGCACTTACTAGCATTATTAAAGTCGATTTTGGGAGATGAAAATTAGTTATTAAAGCATCTACTGCTTTAAATTCATAACCCGGATATATAAATATATCTGTTTCTTCCTCACACTGAACAAATTTTTGGTATTTTCTGTAAATACTTTCTAACGTTCTTGTACTAGTAGTCCCTACAGAAATAATTCTTTTGTTAGTTTTTTTTGCTTGATTTAAAATTTCTGCAGTTTCTTCAGTCATCCTGTATTTCTCAGTATGCATAATATGCTTACTCACATCATCAACTGCAACTGGTCTAAACGTTCCTAGTCCAATATCTAAAGTTAAATAACAAACAGTTACATTCTTTTGTTTTAGTTTTTTAAAAATTTCATCAGTAAAGTGAAGCCCTGCTGTTGGAGCTGCACTACTACCTAATTCTCTAGCATAAATTGTCTGATATCTACTTTTATCTTCCAACTTTTTATGAATATATGGAGGCAAGGGCATCTCACCAAGTTTTTCAATAATTTCTAAAAAAACTCCTTTATACAAAAATTTAACATCACATATACCGCCTTCTTTTTTTTCTATACAAAGAGCCTCAAGATCATCACTAATTGCTATTTTTGTGCCTATATGAATCCTTCTAAATGGTTTAATTAAGCACTCCCAAATATCATCACCCAGATTTTTAAGTAATAACATCTCTATTTTTGCATTTGTATCTACTTTATTACCAAATATTCTACACGGTATTACTTTTGTATTATTAAGAACCAACACATCATTATCTGAAAGCATATCTACTATTTCATAAAAATAATGATGACATATCTTATTAGATTCTTTATCTAGCACTAAAAGACGTGAATCACTTCTTTTTTCAATAGGTGATTGTGCTATAAGTTCTTCTGGCAAATCAAAATTAAAATCTTCTACTTTCATTTTTTTATTCCTAAATGACAATACCCTTTTTCAGTAATTATTCTACCTCTAGATGTTCTACTTATAAATCCTTCTTGTAATAAATAGGGTTCATAAAAGTCCTCAATCGTTACAATATCCTCTCCAATAGAAGCTGCTATGGCATTAATTCCCGCAGGCCCACCTGAAAATCTCTCAATCAGTGAATTTAAATACTTTCTGTCAGTTTGAGTTAAACCTATTTCATCTATTTCTAGTTTGTCTAAAGACTCTTTTACTATTTTAATAATTATATTATTTGATTCAGAATCATAAAATTGAGCGAAGTCTCTTACCCTTCTAAAAAGTCTATTCGCGATTCTAGGCGTTCCTCTAGACCTTTTAGCCACTTCTAGTGAGGCATCATCATCAATCGAAAATTTAAATACTTTTGAAGTTCTTTTTACTATTTCTTGTAATTCTTTATTTGTATAATAGTTAATTTGATTAACTATTCCAAATCTATCTCTTAAAGGTGCAGAGACATCTCCACATCTAGTTGTAGCACCAATTAATGTAAAAGGTGGTAACTCAATTTTAATACTACTTGCAGTTGAATCTTTACCAACTACTATATCAATAACATAATCCTCCATTGCAGAATATAAAACCTCTTCTACAATCTTTGGTAATCTATGAATTTCATCAATAAATAGCACATCCCCCGCTTCAAGTGTAGACAAAATTGCTGCTAAATCACCTATTCTATCAATACTAGGGGCTGTCACTGAATGAATTTTTGCATTCATTTCATTAGCAATTATATGAGCTAAAGTTGTTTTCCCAAGTCCTGGAGGACCATATAATAAGACATGATCTAATGTTTCATTTCTTAGTTTTGCAGTATGTATAAAAATGTTTAGCAATTCTTTTAGCTCTTTTTGACCTACATACTCAGAAAGATCTTTAGGTCTTAAATTCAAATCATTTTCTTCATCGTATAAAGAATTATCTAAAATTTTTTCATATTCCATTTTTATAAAAATCCTTTCATGTGTATATTACTTCTTGTTTGTTTTTTATCATACAATATGATATAATGCAATTATTAAGGGAGTGATTAAATTGTTTGATTATATAAAAGGCATTATCACAAATGTAACTTCTGAATCTGTAACCATTGAAAATAATAACATAGGCTTTAAATTTAAAACACCCAATCCCTATTTATTTATCGAAAACGCTGAAATGATAACATACCTTCATTTATATGTAAGGGAAGATAATATTTCCCTTTTTGGTTTTATAACTAGAGAAGAAAGAAGTTTTTTTAATAAACTTATGTCGGTTAAAGGAATAGGTCCAAAAAGTGCTATGGCAATTTTAGCCTCAAGTGATTTAGATAACTTAAAAGCAGCAATTGAAGAGGGGAATATTGAATACCTACAACAATTTCCAGGAATTGGCTTAAAGGCAAGTCAACAAATAATTCTTGATTTAAGAAAGAAATTAAATTTCAAATCAGAAATCATCAAAAATCCAAAAACAGATGAAATATATTCGGCTCTTAAAAATTTAGGTTATAAAGCAAAAGAATTAGAAGGATTAAAGCCTATTTTAAGCGAAAATATTAATCTACCTATTCAAGATTTACTTAAACTATGCCTTAAAAATATGAGTAATAAAAGTGTTCAATGAGAACACTTTTTTTTATAACATTTTTATTTTTTCAGAAATATCTTTTTCAATTTCAACAATCTGCATCCTAAACTTAGATGATATTTTTTTAACTAAATCTTCAATTTTTTTTGCACATTGTATTTTTAACGCTTGTTCTTTTTTATCTATTTCTAAAATTATATCACCTTTCTTAATTATTTCACTACCTTTTGCTAATAAAAATTCCTTTTCTCTTTTATCAATTAGCATTTGTTGACTAGACGTCTCTAAAACAAATTTATTTTCAAATTCAATCTTCAAAGCATCCAACTCATTTATAGTATCTAAATATGTTTTTTCTATAGTGTTTTTTTCTATATCTATTACTCTTTTACTACTCTCTACCTTTAAAGAGTTAGCTTCATTTATAGTTCTAATAAGTTCGTTATTTGATGTTTCTATTTCTGCTATCATTTCCACATCACTACTAATTGAACATTTGTATAAATCTATTATAAATTCAAATTTTTTGTTTATAAATTTTGACATCTCTTTAAATATAGTTTTTAACTCAATTTTAAATTCATTTAAAAACATTTGTTGTTTCTTTAAAACACTTTTGATTTGTTTTTCTAAATTCATTAAAAACATTTCCAAATTAAAGTTATCATAATTTTCTATTTTATTTTTAATATCTTTTGATGATTGTACTAGAGCTAACAAAAAATTATTTTTATATTCATAATATTGAAACATCATTTTTTCTAATATTAAATAATTAGCATCTAAATAATTAATCAACGAATTTTTTAATACATTGAAACCATTTAGGTTTTTGTTTAATTCGTCATTGCTAAATTTTTCAATATTAGATAAAAAAGACTTTTGGAATTCATTGAAATATTCATTTGTTTTAGTATATAAAATTAATTTATCGTTTTCTTCTAAATCCTTAGAATCTAAAAACGTTTTTTTTAAATCATTAATTTCATCAGTAATCGAAATTTTTTTCTGTAAACTATCAAAATAGTTTGTCTTTATGTTTTCGTTACTCTTAATAACCGATCTATAATCATATAAATCTTGTTCGCACTCAATTTCAAGTTGTAAATTTTTTTGAATTGATTTTAACTCAATAGATCTTCTTTCATAATGTATCTCTAGTAATTCTAAATCTAAATCTAAATTTTCAATTATACTAGCATACTCCTTTTCAAGCATTTCTTTTTCTTTTAAATTTTTGATTCTTAAGCCTTTTTCTTCACTTAAACCTACTAAACGAATTTTTTTTATTTCTTTCTTTAAATCGAGAATTCTTTTTTTATTCTTTTCAGGTGACATTTCCTGTTCTAAAGGTAAAGACTTAGCATCTAAATCTTTATTCAATTTAGACATTTCTTTATCAAAACGTTTTTTTATTTCAATCAATTTAGCCTTATTTATTTTTTTGAATTCATCTTTTTTAAGTTTTATGTCTTTAGTCCTATTAGAAACATCTTTATCTAAAAGAGTTAATTGACTTTCAGCCTCTTGTATTTTTCTCTTTAAAGGCTCAATAGTAGATTTGATTGACATCCCTTTTGTTTTTTGAAATTTTTTTATTTCATTTTCAATAGATTCATTAACTATACTTTCTTCTACTACTTTATTATATTCGTTTTTTTTAGTTTCGATTACTTTTTTTAGAGTTTCATAGTTCTCTGTCCTTGTAATAATTAAATTTAATATCTCTTTCTCTATATTCTCAAAAAATAAATTTCCCTTATTTATAAGTTTTTTCTCCTTATCACAATAAGAATTGTATATTTTTTCTTCTTTTTCGAGAATGTCTAAAATATCATCGATTGTTTTTTTATTTAGATTATTAATTTGTTCTAAGAACTCATTCATATCATTACGTATAATCAATTAAGATAGTTTTATATCTTATGATTAATTCCTTTCCTTTCCGTTTATTGATTGTACCATCTATTTATAGATGTTATAATAAATTGCACTGTGGATCTTTTCCTGTATTTTTAAGGCATATTTTTTGACCTTTTTAGGGTGATTATTACCACAGTCTTTTTTCTAATTTTAATTTGGTTAATTAGAGCTATAATGACTCTTTATGATGAACGTGAATAAATGATTAGAGAACTTCCTGTGGACG
>Ga0334884_1002328_pt1 | contig 24478 bp, 17 predicted proteins | sample GraSluR1_MG_7_FD_207215 | JGI IMG/M metagenome (GOLD analysis project Ga0334884, IMG submission 207215) | Sludge microbial communities from methane-producing bioreactor in Wageningen University, Netherlands - Granular Sludge_12_05 R1 | ecosystem: Engineered > Bioreactor > Anaerobic >...
GACCCTACTACGGCGAAACGGCAGTGAATGACGTTCTGTCCGGCGCTGGCTTCAGATGACCTCATTCGTCAGTCCTCTTGTCTCGCGCTTGCGGGGTGCTCTTCGTGCGCCCGGGTACTGTCCCGGGGCGTCTGGGAGAGCACCGCGTTCATACTTCCGGAGCGGAAGCCCTCCAGGTCCAGCGTGACATAGGTGTAGCCCGCCGCTTTGACGCCCGCAACGACTTTCTGTCTCCAATCCGGGTCTGCGGCGTGGTGCAGCTCGGCGACGGGGACTTCCACGCGCGCCAGGTCGCCGTGATGCCTGACGCGAACCTGCGTCGCTCCCGTCCGGGCCACGGCCTGCTCCGCGGCCGCTACCTGCGCCAGCAGCTCGACGCTCAGGGCGGTGCCGTACGGGACGCGGGATGCCAGGCAGGCCATGGAGGGCCTGTCCCACCCTTCCAGCCCCATCGAGCGGGAGAGCTCCCGCACATCCGCCTTGTCCAGCCCCGCCTCGGCCAGGGGCGCACGGACGCCCAGCTCACGAGCGGCCAGGCCGCCCGGTCGCCAATCCTCGAGATCGCCGGCGTGCTCGCCGTGGATGACGTGCGCGAGCCCCTGGCGATCCGCCCATTGGCGCAGCTCAAGGAGCATGGCACGCTTGCAGTGATAGCACCGATCCGGCGGGTTGGCGGAGACCGGCGCACCGTTCAGAACATCAATGTCGAGGACCACGTGGCGCGCGCCCAGGGTGATGGCGGCGCTTCGGGCCAGGGACAGCTCGCCGGGTGGGTTCAGCGGCGAGCGGATCGAGACCGCCACCGCCCGGTCTCCCAGTCTTGCGATGGCTCTGGCCAGCAGTAGGGTGCTGTCCACGCCGCCGGAGAAGGCCACCGCAGCACTGCCCAAGTCCAGCAGGATGTCATCCAGTGCCCGGGTCTTCTCCCGTAGCGACATCAGGCGGCTCCTTAGTCCAGGGACAGCACTGTGGGGAGGAAGACGACCACGCCCACGGCGATGCCGAGGGCCCCGCCGAAGACCACCTCGAGGGGCGAATGGATGCGGGATTGGACGCGGCTTTGGGCCACCAGGAGTGCCAGGGCGAGAGCGAGGCAGGTGATGGCAGGATTCCGGGTGATAATGGTGATACTGGTGGCGACCAGGAAGCCGAGGGCCGTGTGTCCGGAGATGATTCCGGTGCCCCAGAGGCTTCGCGGCGAGGTCCTGCGCTTGATCCAGGTGATGATGATGGCCACGAGTATCGAGCCGATGAGCACCGTCTGCACCGGCCCCATCTGCGGATCGGGGTGTGGTTGCGGGATGCGGTGGACTGCGTTCCAGAACGTCTCGCTGGAGGCGATCCCGACGGTTCCCACGGCCACGGCGTATGCGGCGGCGATCATGACGGCGCCGGCCGCCACGTCCTTGGCCACCTTCGCCCGCGGATCATATGTCTTGACCGTCAGGTCGATCGTCTGCTCGATGGCGGTATTGACCATCTCCGTGATCAGCACGAGGGCGAAGGCCGTCAGCAGGTGGAGCAGCTCGTAGGTCGTGACTTCCAGGCCCCAGGCGGCGATGAGCAGCAGCGTGACGATGTACACGTGGACGCGCATGTGGCGCTGGGTGTTGAATACGAAGGACAGGCCTTCCCACGCGAAGCGGAAGCTGCGCAAGACGCTCTTGCTTCGCCGCGGGGTAGGCGTACCTCCCGGCGGCCCTGGGGATTCGTCGCTCACCGGCTTGGTCACCTTGGGTGCAGTCCTAGTTGCGTTAGTATGATGCGCTGCAGATGGAGCATGTCCTCTAGCTGCTCCGGGGTGGAATCGTCCATGCCCGCGACGTGGAGCATGCCGTGGGCCACGAGCCAGGCCAGCTCGGTGTCAAGGTCGTGTCCGGCCGCCTCGGCCTGGCGCCGGGCGGTCTGCACAGAGACGATGATCTCGCCCACGAGATCCGGGCCTTCCTCCTCGGCCTCGAAGGAGATCACGTCTGTCGGACCGTCGAGCCCCCGGAACCTCTGGTTCAGCTCGGCGATCCTCTCATCGTCCACCAGGACCAGCCCCACCACGTCAACCGGTGCCCGGACGTGGGTGGCTGTGGCGTGGATAACCCGGCGCAGGGCCTCCATGGACACAGGGGTCGCCTGCAGGTTGCGCGGCTCGATCTTCATTGCCCGGCCCCCGGCCGGTCGGAATCCGTGCGGACGGTACCTCGAGCCGTCGCTGCGTCCACGGGGCCGGAACCGTCGCCGTCGCCGCCGGGCGGCGGTCGTGGCGTGCTCAAGGTCCCGTGGGCGGCGCCGCTCTCGGCCTCGCGCATTAGTTGGTCGGGGTACTTGATGCGTTGGTGGAACATGCCGGAGATCGTGGCGACAAAGGAGCGCTTCACGGTGGCGAGATCGCGGAACGACAGCGGCGATTCGTCCAGTTGGCCTTCGGTGACCTTCTCGCCCACGAGGCGATCGACGATCTCGACGATGGCGGCGTGGGAGGGCTTCTCCAGAGTGCGCGCGGCGGCCTCGACGGTGTCGGCCAGCATGAGCAGAGCGGTCTCGCGCGTCTGGGGCCGGGGGCCGGGATAGCGGAAGCCGGCCTCCTGCACGGACTTGGGGTCCTCGGCCTGATCCAGGGCGCGGCTGTGGAAGTACTTCACCAGTGTGGTGCCGTGGTGCTGGGCGATGAAGTCCTTGATCTCGGCCGGGAGACGGTGCTCTTCCGCCAGCTCCAGACCGTCCTTGACGTGGGATGTGATGATCAGGGCGCTAAGGTGGGGCGATAGCCGGTCGTGGGGATTGTCGCCCCCGAACTGGTTCTCCACGAAGAAGTACGGACGCCGGACCTTGCCGATGTCGTGGTACATGGCGGCGGTGCGGACCAGGAGGGTGTTGGCTCCGATGGCCTCCGCGGCCGGCTCGGCCAGATTGCCGACCATCACGCTGGATTGGTAGCTGCCGGGGGCCTCGGCCAGCAGGCGCTGCAGGATGGGCTCTGTGGGGTTGCCCAGCTCCATGAGACGGAAGTCGGTGGTGATGCCCAGCAGGCGTTCCAGAACCACCGAGGCGCCCATTGCCAGCAGCGGTGCGCCCAGGCCGCCGATGAAGGCGATCACCACGCTGCGCACGTCCACCCCGGCGGAGAACAACTCCGCCCCCACCATCATCATCGTCGCGTTGAAGGCCGCCGTGATCGGCGCCGCGGTGCCGATGATGCTGCTCTTGTTGCCCCGCCGCGAGACGCAGAATACGGCCATCAGATTGCAGCAGATCCCGATCATGGCCAGTCGCGCGTCGCTGCCCGAGGCGATGATGGGGAGCAGCAGCCCCAGGAACACGCCGGTTGCCAGGCCCAGCGGCGCATCTGCCATGAGGGCGATGAGCATCGAGACGGCGACACCGAGGGTCACCGCGCCGGGCTCGAACCACGAGGTGGGCTCGATCGTGCGGTAGGCGAAGGCCACAAGTACCAGGAGGCCGGCGATGGTGGTCAGGTGGGTGAAGCGGTCGTAGGCGGCGCGACTGAAGGACGCAGCGAAGACCCCGTACAGGAGGGTGAGCACGGTGAAGGTGAGCAGCAGGCCAACCGCCTGATAGTAGTCGACCTTTGTCTGCATCAGCCCGACGGCCTGGAAGGCGGCGATGTGGCCCCGGCGCACCTCCTCACCCGGCCGGATCAGCACCTCTCCGGCCTTGATCGGGTAGGATTCGTTCTTGACCGCCGCGCGTGCCTCCTCCCGGGCCCGCATGGTCTGCTGCGCGTTGTAGATCCGGTTGGCTTTCAGCACCGCCTTGCCGATCTCCGCCACCATGCTGGTGAACCGGCTGGTCAGGCCCAGCTCCTTGGCCGCGTCCGCCAGGCTCTCCCTGGCCTGGCGCAGATCGGTGGTGTTGTCCCGTATCTCCTTGGACATCTCCCGGCGTATCAGGCCGGCGATGCTGTCGCGGATTCGCACCAGGACGGCGTCCGCCGTCTTGGTCTGGACGGCGAGCTCAAGGGTCTCGACACTGAGCCAGATGGCCATCTGGCTGCGCAGGGCGTTGATGCGTTCGGCGTCCGTGGTGAGTGCCGGGTCGGCGCGCACCTCCGCGAAGTCCGCGAAGATGTCATCCAGCGTGTTTAGCGCGCTCTGCGCGGCGTCGGGAGCCACGTCGTAGATGTCGCCGACGGTGTCGGCGGCCTTCTCACGCAGCTTGTCCATCTGGTCTTCGTCGACGTACTGGCCACCGCGCGGGGCGCGGATGGTCTGTGTGGCGATGTCGCCGACCTCGAGGGTGAGCTTGGGGGGAATGAGACGTGCCCAGGAGGCCAGGAAAAGACACCCGGAAGTCGCCAGCAGCAGCAGGACGCGGCGCAGCGTGCCCGGAGGCATGTGGCGCCGAGCTGTGTCCTTGCTACGCGGTCGTCGCCACTTGCTGCGCCTATTCATTCACCTGACCCGCTTCGGACGCGTGCATGTCGTAGGCAGAGACGATGCGCTGAACCAGGCCATGGCGGACGATGTCGTCACCGGTCAGGCGACAGACGGCGATGCCCTCGATGTGCTGCAGGATGCCGAGTGCGTGCGTGAGGCCCACCGATTGGCCCGGCGGGAGGTCGGTCTGTGTCACATCGCCGGTGACCACCATCGTGGAGCCAAAGCCCAGGCGCGTCAGCGCCATCTTCATCTGGGATGGGGTGGTGTTCTGCGCCTCGTCCAGGACGATGAACGAGTCGTTGAGGGTACGGCCCCGCATGTAGGCCAGAGGGATGACCTCGATCGAGCCCCGCGCCAGATGCCGCTGGAACTTCTGCAGCCCCATGATATCGTGCAGCGCATCATGTAGCGGTCGCAGGTAAGGGTCCACTTTGTCCATCATGTCGCCCGGCAAGAAGCCCAGCGCCTCGCCGGCCTCGACGATCGGTCTCGTCAGGACGATCCGGCTGACCGTCTCGTCACGGAGCGCCGCGACGGCCATTGCCATGGCCAGGTAGGTCTTTCCGGTCCCCGCCGGACCCGTACAGAAGGTGAGGTCGTGCTGTGCCATGGCCTCCACGTACCGCAACTGGCCGGCCGTCTTGGGTGTGAGGGGCTTGCCTCGATGCGTCACCACGATCTGGCGCTTGAGTAGCTCGCCCACGTTCTCGAGGTTACCCCGGCGCGCCTGCGTCACGGCGTACCGCACATCCGCGGTCGATACGCCGCGGCCGCCGCGTATTGCCGCCAGTAGGCCCTCCAGCGCGGCCACGGCGACATCCGCTTCCTCCCCGGCCTCCTGCACCCACAAGGCACCGTCCCGTACCGAGACCCGCACGCCCAGCAGGCTCTCCACCAGGCGGCGATTGGCGTCTCCCGGCCCGATCAGCGCGGACAACTCCTCCGCGTCGGCCTCGATGCCCAGGGCACCGGAAGATGACGGCCGAGGTTGGGTCTCCGACGTGTCCAAAGCTACCTCCGTGGGCGGTGGCGAGCGGGTGTCTGCTCCCGTATTACGCAAGGGATTATAGTCAGCCTCCGAAGCTGAAGTCAAACACCAGCGTGCACGCCGGCGTCCGTACATGGCCCACGGCGCCCGATGCTCCCTACTCGATCACCAAACTGGAGACGTCCACCTTCGGCTCCGGCCACTGTGGGTCCATCTGCCGCAGGGCACCGGCGATGATGTCGGCGACCACCATGTTCCGGTACCACTTGCGGTCCGCCGGGATGATGTACCACGGGGCCCATTTGGTACTACAGCGGCTGAGTGCGTCCTCGTACGCCCGCTGGTAGTCGTCCCACAGGAGCCTCTCCTTGGCGTCGGCTTCCGACAGCTTCCAGTGCTTCTCCGGATCGGCGATACGCGCCTGCAGGCGCTCTTTTTGCTCCTCCTTGGAAATGTGCAGGAAGAACTTGAGTATCCGCGTTCCGCTGTCGGAGAGCAGCTTCTCGAAGGCATTGATCTGCTCGTACCGGGCCTGCCAGACCGTCTCGGGCACGAGGCCATGCACTCGCACCACCAACACGTCTTCATAGTGCGAACGGTTGAACACGCCGATGTGCCCGCGCGCCGGGGTGCGGCGATGGATGCGCCACAGGAAGTCGTGGGCCAGCTCCTCGGCCGTCGGCACCTTGAAGCAGCTCACCTCGCAGCCCTGGGGGTTCAGCCCGCCCATCACATGGCGAATTGTGCCGTCCTTGCCCCCGGCATCCATGGCCTGCAGCACCACCAGCAGCGCGCGCTGCCCCTCGGCGTAGAGCTTCTCCTGCAGGGCGCGCATCTCGTCAAGGTCCTCCTGCAGCTTCGTCTTGACCTCCGGGTCCTTCTTGCTGTAGCCCTCGCAGAAGGAAGGGTCATACTGGGAGAGACTGATGTTGGTTCCCGGCTTGGCCTGCATCTTCTGTGACATGAACCTTCCCCCTGCTCTGGTGGTGGTACTGCGGCCCCATCATTCGTCCTGCCCGACCGGCCCGAGTAGCACCTCGGCGCTTCCGGTGCGGTAGCCGAGCCTGGCCACCTGCAACCGCCCCTCCCTGTGCGAGGCGTTGGGCCCAAAGACCACGTTCCAGCCCGCCGAGACTCTCCGGTCCAGCTCGGCATAGGGCACCGAGGCGATCTGTCTGCCATCCACGAGGAGCGTAACGGTGCCGTCCGGACCGCCCGTGTGGGTCATCCGGTACCAGTGGAAGGCGTCGGTGGTGTCCACGGGCACCACGCCCAGAGTCCGGTAATCGTGCTCCCTGTGGGTGACAAGACCCACCTCGCCTTCCCGCAGATAGATGCCCACCGCGGCGCCGTAGTCGCGACGCATCTGGATCGCCAGGCCGTAGATGGGCTCGTCGCCCTGATCCACCACGCGCATCCAGGCCTCCAGGACCCAATCCTGCTCATCCGTCCAGGTGTCACTGCGGCTGTAGCAGGCCTGGGTCTTGCGCTCCGCGACGCTGTGTAGGTCGACGAAGGTCAGCTCGCCCTCGGTGGCCATGGAGAAACCGGCGGGGTCGCCATTGGTCTCGAAGCGTTGCGAGGCGTCGATGGCGGGGTCGCCGGGCAGAAGGCCGCCGTTGGCGGCCGGGTCGTAGATCACGCTCAACGGCGCCGGGGTCTGGTCGGGCAGGTAGGAATACAGGTCCGCGTTGCGGAGGATGAAGCGGACCTTCTTGTCGGGGGCCGGCGTGTCCTCCGGGAGCCGCTCGGTGCGCCAGCGCAGTACGTGGCGCACCGAATCGCCGGCAAAGCCGATGCAGTCCTCGCGGGCGAAGCCGGGAATCACGCGGCCATTGGGGTCCAGGAGCTCGGCAAGCACGTAGCCGTCCTGCCCCGTCCGGGCATTGATCGTGACCCGGGGCACCGTCATGGGCTCGCGCCGACTGATGAAGAAGCCCTCGTCGTCACCGGCGCGCAGGGAGCAGAAGCCGTCGAGCCTCAGGACCGCCAGGCCGATACTGGCCCGGACCGTCCGTGCATTGTGCGGCCCGTCGAAGCCGCCGTAGTAGAAGTACAGCTCATCCCCCACCTGCACCGGAGACCGGGCGGTGTAGTTCATGTGCGAATCAAACCGCCCCTCCTCACCGCGCGGGATGAAGGGCTCCCGCAGCGGCGGACGGGTCCAGTTGATCAGGTCCCAGCTCCAGGCCAATTGGACGTCCATGGTGCAGGGGCTGTCCAGCTCCGATTCGTAGAGCCGCTCATCGGTATAGCCACCGTACTTGAACCAGCGGGCGTTGTAGATCCACGGCAGACCGATGTACAGCCCCTGATAGGGAAAGACCGGCATGCCGTACACCTGGGTGGCGTCCGGGTCCAGGTCGTCGGCCAGGAACACCGGCTCCTCCACGGGCTTGCGCCAGTTGAGGGCGTCGTCGGAGAGCACCACTCCGGCGGCGCGTCCCCGTCGGCTGCCGGCCTTCCACGTTCCCACGTAGCGGCTCCTGTAAGGGTCCCAGAAGAAGTTCAGCACATCGGAGGACGCAAACAGCGCCCTATCTCTCGTCTCAGGGTCGAAGGTCCAGTGCAGGCCGTCGGGAGAGAAGGCCACCCGCGCCCAGCGGTACTCCTGACCGTAGCACAGCAGGACGTAGCGCCTGTCCGGGTCCTGCTCCCACGGGCGCTTGATGACGCCGGGGTTGTGGCATTCGCCCTGGCCCTTGAACGGCGGGTTCTCCTCGGGGTCCTGACAGGCGCCGAGACAGACGTTGTTGTCCTTGGAGCCGTCGAGGGTGACGAGCCCCAGGTTTGGCTTGGTCCAGGAGATGCCGTCGGCCGATTCGGCCAGGCAGTTGAGGTAGGCCCCCCGGTACTGGCAGTGGTACCACATGCGGAGCCGGCCCTCATCCCACAGCACGGTGCCGTACAGGTACGGGCCCGTAGCGCCGGCCCCCTGCTCCCAGGGCCTGTCGGCACGGATCACCGGGTTGGCCTCGTGCTTGCGGGGCTGATGGAAGATCCGCTGCAGGCCGCTGCTTTGCTCGACCACGGTGGCGTCCAGAAAGAGCCTTCTCCACGGGCCGCCCGGCGGCCCGGCGATGAGGTCCTCCGAAGGCGGCCGGGGCTGGGCGAAGGCGGCCATGGATGTCAGCGACAGGACGGCCAAAGCGATGGACATGGAGTACCCCCGGGACGGCCGGCACGGCAACGGCCGTGGCGCGAGACGGCAACGGTCCGGCAAGGCGGGAGCAGCGCCTACCGGCCCTCGATCAGGGTCGCGAGGAGCTCTCTTGCGGCCAGGTAGGTGGCGGGGTCGTGCTCCCAGTCCGTGAACGAACGCGCCAGGCCGGAGACGATCTCATCCACCTGCGCCCTGCTTCGCTCCGCGGCCAGCGTCATGTACTCGAAGTCCTCCAGCGCCTCCCGGATAAGCTTGAGGCGGATCGACGGAACCGGGCCCTCGATCCCGGCGGCCGTCCCCGGGTACAGAAGCATCCCCTCGCCCCAGTACCGCTCTCTGAAGTGCGGGCCCAGCTCCCACATGTCCTGCCCCTCGGTCCAGTAGATGCTGGACCAGTACAAGAAGCCTCTGATGTCGTAGTGCCAGCTTATCCAGAAGGGTGCCCGGAACACGATGGGCTCGAAGTCAACCTGCCAGAACGGTACCCGGTCGCTGCCCTGGCACAGGGCGGTGTAGCTCCAGATCTCCTCGCCCAGGGCCTGGCGCTCCCGGGCGGTCTGCTCGTCGTACAGCCCCCACAGCGGACACCAGATGTCCACGGCGCCGTACAGGTCGCCCCAGTCGGGGTTCGAGGTCACCGTCTGCTCCGTGCACATGCCCTTGATGCCTGAGCCGGACTCGTGGATGATCTTGCCCTGCTGCCGGACCGTCTCGTACTCCTCGGCATCATTGGGCTCGTCCTTCATGTAGATGTATGCCAGGTCCAGCCAGCCATTGTCCTGCAGGTACTTGCCCAGGTCGCGCAGGTAGGCCTTGCACTTCTCCGGGTCGTCGCGGTAGGAGAAGGGGACGCTGAGCGCGTTGACGTGGCGGTCCTGGACCATGGAGCGCAGGCGCTCGTGGGTCTCGGTGGCGTCGATGCCCTCTTCCGGCGTCCATTTGGGCCAGATGCTCCCCAGGGACGAGGGAACGGCGCGGTGCCGCAGCATCACGTCGATGTACCGATCCTCCACGGCCTCGAACTGCTCCGAGCCCGGCTCGAGGCCGAGGCTCTTGGCCAGCCGCCCTCCGAGGCCTCCGAAGTTCGAGCGCATGGCAATGGTGTCGGGAAGCGAGAAGGGGCGTACGGTGAGCGCCACGGGCACCTCGGCCAGCATCTGGCCTCCGGCCGCGATGCGAACGGTTCCTTGGTAGACCCCGGCCGGCGTGCCCTCGGGCACGTACACATCCGCCCAGATCGCCTGGTTGGTGTTGGGCTCGACGGTGAACGGCATCCCCGGGTACTCGGTGGCGGTACCGGCGTCGGCGGGGCCGCCCGTCAGGGGGATCAGGGCGTCGGGGTACTGTCCGGTGGGCGCCTTGGAGCGGTAACTGGGCTCGAAGACATGGATGTAATGCTCGCGGAACAGGGCGACGCTCTCGGAACCGATCTGTCCCTCCGGGCCGGTGAGGGCACCGGCCGTCACGGTGATGTCGGAAAGCGGCGTGTCGCCGGCGGTCACGATGACGCGGAACGGCTCGTACTCGTTGCCGGCGGCCGTGATCCGGACCTCCGCGGCCTCACCGGATGGCGACTGCCGCAAGACGTGCTCCCAGGGCGAAGCGACCCAGACCGAGGCCCCCTGGGCGGCGGAGACGGCGCACAGGGACAAAGCGGCGCAGACGTGGACGCAGTTGAGCATGAGACCCCTCCCATCGGCGGTGTCACGGCCGGCGGCACACGGCAAGCGGCAAGACACGGTTCGCCGGAGCGCCGCTGTGGCCCTCTTCAACACCCGACGCGCCCGTCCGTGTGTCGGGCCACCCCTACTCCCGCGGGGTCAGGCCGTAAAGCGCCATGGCGTTGTCGCGCATCAACTTGTGGCACAGATCGAAGGCGCACTCCTCGCTGAGAAAGTCGCGCTCGACCTTCTTGGCCAGTACGTCGGCAATGCACGAGCGCGCCATCACCAGGTGGGAGAGCACCATCTCCGGGAAGGTGACGTCGGAGCCAAAGCCCAAGATGCGGTTCGCCGGCACCAGGTCCAGCCATTCGCTCAGGCTCCGGCGGCTACCCTCCATGGTCACCACGTACATCCACGCCATGTTCAGCCACACATTGGGGAAGTGCTTGCCCAGCATGCCGATCTCGCGGCTATAGGGGTAGCCGCCGTGGTACAGGCCGAAGCGTGTGCGCGGATTGGCCCGGAGCAGAGGGATGAGGTGCAGCGGGTCGGAGTCGGGGATGTGCCCCCAGTTGGCCTGGGTGCCGGTGTGGATCTCGAAGACCTGTCCCAGCTCTCCGGCGCTGCGGGCCAGGAAGAAGATGATGTTGTCCTGAAGCCGCCTGATCTCGAGGGTCGACAGCTCCCGCCCCGTCAGCGCGTCGGCAAACAGCGCCTCGGCGACGGCGTCGGGTACGTCTTCGGAGGCCAGGGTCCTTTGGTAGGCATGGGCGAGCTTGATGCCCACCGAGCCCCTGGCCCGGTACCGGTCGATGAGCGCCGTGAGCCCCTCCTTGACCTGCGCCAGCGAGGACAGCTCCCGGTCGAGGTGCTCCTGCAGACGCTCCCGGGTCCCGGCGTCATGGAGCTCCAGTGCCGGCTCCATGCGCAGTACCGCGGTGAAGTACCGCGGCTCCCAGTCCTCGAACCAGGGGATGTTGCGCACCTGCGTCTCCAGGTTGCAGCGATCCTCGGTGACATGCCGGTACCAGTCGGGCCGCGCGGTCCGCAGGCGGATGGCGTCATTCACCGCGGCCCAGTTGGCGTTTGTCAGCTCCGGGTCCTGCAGTCCGAAGAGCTCTTGGTAGGTGACGATGTTGTGCCGCCAGTACGACACATTGCGGCACTCGTCCAGGACGCCTCTGAGCACGGTCCACTTCTCGGCATCCGAGGCCGCGCTGCGGTAGGCCTCGGCGGAGGGCATGCCCCGCGCGCCCTGGAAGTCGCGCTCGAAGTAGCACATGAGGTCAAAAAGATCGTGGGAGCACTGGGCATAGGTGCTCGACAGCATCGTGTGGGAGTGGCAGTCCACGGCTCGAATGGCCCGGAGCTGGGACAGCAGCCGCTGGCGCAGATCGCTCATCACCGACCTCCTGTTGCCGTCACGTGGCACGCCTGCCGGTCTATTCGCCACCCCGGCTCCCTGATCCCTCCGAGGCGAGGGCGTGCAGAGCTCGAGCGCCCAGGATGGCGCAGTGACGGCGGGGGGAGTGTGGAGGCGGTCTCGGGTTGCCGTCGTCCGCCGTCCTGCACCGTCTCTCGTCCGGGTGAGCCCCGCATCTGTTTGGCCCGACGCGGGCAAAGCAGACCCCTCCCCGGCTGTCTCTTGGGCCTGCGTGGGGATCGAGGGCTGTGCCGTCCGCAGCGGACGGACCACCTGCGTGCCGGGAACACGCCCCTTTCGCGGCGCCCTTGACGGGAGGCGCCGTATCGGACAGAATCCGCGTACCACCACCAACGAGGCGCCGGCGCGCCGCTCGTCCGGGCGCCGGGCGCCAGCATTCACCCAACCAGAAGCCTTCAGGAGGAATCCCCCTTGCGTGCATCCAGGTACTACGCCCCCACTCTGCGCGAAGCTCCCGCCGAGGCCGATCTTCCCAGCCACAAGCTCCTGCTGCGCGGTGGCTTCATCCGCCCGTTGGCCGCGGGCGTGTTCTCATGGATGCCCCTGGGTCTGCGTGTGCTGAAAAACATCGAAGCGATCATCCGTGAGGAGATGGACGGAGCCGGGGCGGTGGAGGTGCACCTTCCGGTGCTGGCCCCCAGGGAGCTGTGGGAGCGCTCGGGGCGCTGGGACACTTTCGAGCCCACCCCGTTCCGGACCAAGGACCGTGCCGGGAGGTTCTTTTGCATGGGTCCCACTCATGAGGAGGTCATGACGGATCTGGTCGCCGGCGACCTGCACTCGTACCGCGATCTGCCCGTGACGCTGTACCAGATCCAGGTCAAGTTCCGCGACGAGATGCGTCCTCGGGGCGGGCTTCTGCGGGTCAAAGAGTTCGTGATGAAGGACGCCTATAGCTTCGATGTGGACGCCGCGGGCCTGGACGCCTCCTACGATGCCCAGTACGAGGCGTACCTGCGGATCTTCCGGCGCCTGGGTATCGAGGTGCTCGTGGTGAAGGCCGATGCCGGCTCCATGGGCGGCAGCGACACCCGGGAGTTCATGGCCCTGACCGAGGCCGGTGAGGACACCGTGTTCATGTGCGACCGGTGTGAGTATGCGGCCAACGCCGAGTGCGCCACCGTCCCCGCCGTGGCACCCGTCAAGCATCGGAATACGGCGGGCGACCCGGAGCTGGTGGAGACGCCGGGCATGAAGACGGTCGAGGAGGTCTGCGAGTTTCTCCAGACCACTCCGGACCATCTGGCCAAGACGCTCCTGCTCAACGCCGACGGGAAGATGGTCGCGGCCATGGTGCGCGGCGACCGCGAGCTCAATGAGTTCAAGCTCAAGAACCTGCTGGGCGCCGAGACGCTGAGGATGGCCACGCCCGAGGAGGTCGTCGCCACCACCGGGGCCGCCGTGGGCTTCAGCGGCCCGGTTCACCTCGACGACACCGTCCGGATCATCGCCGACCATGAGATCAACGCGATGCGTGACTTCGTCGTGGGTGCCAACCGCGATGATGCCCACTTCGTCGGTGTCGATGTGGATGTCGATTTCACCGTGGAGCAGTTCGCCGATATCCGCGAGGCCGTGGTCTGCGATCCCTGCCCGGAATGCGAGGACGGCCGTCTCACCACCCGGCGTGGAATCGAGATGGGCCATGTGTTCAAGCTTGGCACCAAGTACTCCGAGGCTCTGGGCGCCGTCTTCCTGGGCGAGGACGGTCAGCAGCGGCCCGCGGTCATGGGCTGCTACGGCTTCGGTGTCAGCCGGGCGGTGGCCGCGGTGGTGGAGACCCATCACGATGACAACGGGATCGTCTGGCCCCTGGAGCTCGCGCCGTTCCAGGTCTGCGTGCTTTCGCTGGACCCGAACGTACACGACCTGACCGCCATCGTCGACGGGCTGGAGACGGAGCTGGAGCAAGTGGGCTACAGCGTGATGGTGGACGATCGCGACGAGCGCCCCGGGGTGAAGTTCAAGGACGCCGATCTGATCGGGTACCCGGTGCAGGTGGTGGTGGGCAAGCGTACGGCGCAGAGCGGGACGGTGGAGGTCCGGCGGCGGAGGGACAAGGAGGAGCGAGTGGTGCCGGTGGCCGAGGTTGCGGCGGCGGTGCGGGAGTTGGCTGAGGGCGCCTGAGGCCACGGCGGCGGCAAGACCCGGGACGGGAACGGCGGGGAACCCGACGGTCCGGTTACGATGCTCCACCTCGGAGGTGGGCGAGATGGCAAAGGCAGAGGTTCGCAATCCGGCGGTGGCCGGGATGTTCTACGAGGGCGGCCAGAGCGCATTGAAGCGCCAGATCGAGGAGTGCTACACCGAGCCCCGTGGTCCCGGTGCGCTGCCCGCCGTGGCCGACGACGGCCCGCGGAGGGTACTGGGCCTGGTCAGCCCTCACGCGGGATACATGTACTCGGGACCCGGCGCGGCCAAGGGCTTCGCCCGTCTGGCCGAGGACGGGCGGCCCGAGGTGTTCGTCATCATCGGTCCCAACCACGGCCGCGGGCAGCTCGTGGGGGCCATCCAGACGGCCGGCTCCTGGGCCACCCCCCTGGGCGCCTCGCCCATCGCCACGGAGATCGCAGGCACCGTGGCCGGGCGCTGCCCGTCACTGCAGCCGGGAGCCATGGGGTTCACCGGCGAGCACAGCATCGAGGTGCAACTGCCCTTCATCCAGCACCTGTACGGCACCGAGACGCCGATTGTCCCGATCATGATGCTGGACCAGTCGCTGGGCGAGGCGCAGGATGTCGGGGAGGCGCTGGCGGCCGCTTTGGAGGGCAAAGACGCCGTCATCGTCGCCAGCACGGACATGACGCACTTCGAGACCGCCGCGCGGGCCGGGGAGCAGGACGTGGTCCTCATCGAGCGCATCGAGGCGCTGGACGCCGAAGGCCTTCTGCGCGAGCGTCAGGCGCGGCGGATCACCATGTGTGGCTACGGGCCGGTGGCCGCGATGCTCATTGCGGCCAAGGCCCTCGGGGCCACAACGGCGAAGAGGGTGGAATACACCAATTCCGGGGCCGTGGGCGACCGCAGCGAGGTCGTGGCCTATCTGACGATGACGGTGGAGAAGGAGTAAGCAGCGTTGCGCCGCCGGGGTCGGTCCCGCCCGGCGCCTATGCGTCTCGTCTCCCTCAGAGCGAGAACTGACCGACTGGAAGCGCGGCCGAAAAGCCCGCTTTCGCCGAGAGTGTCATTCTGAGATCTCCCGCTCCCCGAGGGAGCAGCTCGAAGAACCTCGTGGCATTCAGCGAGATTCCTCGCTATCTCGCTGCGCGAGATGAACGCTCAGAATGACATGAACCGGGCCGTCCGGTCTTTCCGGCCAGACCTGTAGATGCGAAACAGCGACTTCGCGGCGGCACCCCAACGAACACCGAAAGAAGGCATGTGCAATGTCCCCCAAGTGGCGCGTCGGACTGGTCGGCGTCGGTCGTGGCTCCGGCTACGGGAAGCTGTTCGCCGATGAACCCCGCTGCCAGGTTGTGGCCTGCTGCGACGCCTCGGAGGAGGCCCTGGCGCGTTTCGGGCGCGAGCTTAATCTCGACGACTCCCAGTGCTTCACGGACTACGCCGACTTTTCGCAGACCGGTCTGGACATCGTCTTCGTCGGCACCCCGATCCCCTTCCACACCGAGCAGACGATCATGGCGCTGGAGGCCGGGGCGGCGGTGCTTTCGGAAGTCACGATGTCCAACAGTGTCGAGGGCTGCCAGGCCATCGTGGATGCCGTCAGGCGCACCGGGAAGACCTACATGCTGGCGGAGAACTGCGTGTATTGGCACTTCGTGGGCCTGTGGCGGGACATCGTGCAGTCCGGGAGGATCGGCGAGGTTGCCTATGCCGAGTGCGAGTACCTGCACCCGATCCCGGACCTGATTTACAACCGGGAGACCGGTGAGGGCAAGTGGCGGTTCAACCGGGCGCCCCTGCACTATTGCACCCACTCTCTGGGCCCGATCCTGGACATCACCGGAGACCGCGTCAGGCGCGTCAGTGGTATCGGTCAGGGTCACCGCGTGCTGCCCGAAGCCCCCATCGGCGGCATCGACATCCAGGTCGCCATCATGGAGACGGAGAAGGGCGCCATCATCAAGCTCCTGCGCAGCTCGGTCATGCCCCGCAGGCCGGCGATTCACTTCTACTCGCTGCACGGAACCCGGGGCTATCTGGAGACCGACCGTCAGGGACCCGAGGGCTCGGGGTTGATCTACATCGAGGGGGAGATGGAGCGGGATCAGCCCGGTGACTTCCCCAAGAACGACCCGACACTACCGCCTTCGGCTCAGGCGGGCGGGCATGGCACGGCGGAATACAGCCTGATCCAGGACTTCCTGGCCGCTCTGGAGGCCGATAGGCGGCCCCGCATCGACGAGGTCCGCGGGATGGAGATGACAGTCCCGGGCCTGCTCGCCCACGAGTCGGCCCTGCGCGACGGCCAATGGCTGGATGTGCCGCAGGTGGGCTGACGCGCAGCCTGAGGGGCTCGTCGGGCGTAGAGATCTTGCGCCTTCGTTACCCGGGCCATGGAACCACCCGTGCCGGCGCACCGTTGACCCCTGGTAGCGGTGTGCGCTCTGCAGTCTGGGGCAACAGGGACGCCGAGCCGATCGCGAGCCTCCGTGCTGCGTCCGGGCGCCCGTCCTGCGAGGAGTGAGTCTGAGTTGAGAGGTTGGCGCGTCGGCAGCATCCGCGGGATCTCCATCGAGATCAACAGCTCCTGGATCATCATCTTCCTCCTGGTCTGGGGCGATCTGGCGGATGGCGGTCTGTGGGGCATTCATGGGTCCGTCGGGCAGGTGGCGAGGTGGCTGGCGGCTTTCATCACGGCGCTTCTGTTCTTCGGCTCCGTGCTCCTGCATGAGCTGTCCCATTCGTTCGTGGCTCGCTGGCAGGGGCTGGAGGTGAGCAGGATCACGCTGTTTGTGTTCGGCGGCGTGGCCCAGATGGAGGACGAGCCCCGCAATGCGAAGCAGGAGCTGCTGATATCGCTGGCGGGGCCCGGGATGAGCCTTCTGCTGGCGGTGGTGTTTGGGGCGCTGTTCTGGCTGGGCTCGACGCTGGGGCACGTCGCCGTGGCCCGTGCCGTGGTGCACCGCGTGGCCATCGCGAATCTGATCCTGGCGATCTTCAACATGGCCCCCGGTTTCCCGATGGACGGGGGCCGCGTGGTGCGGGCGCTCTTGTGGTGGCGGTGGCATGATCTTCTGCGTGCGACCAAGGTTGCCTCGATCCTGGGACAGGCCGTGGGCTACAGCCTGGCCGCCCTGGGAGTGTTCCTGGGGATCACCACCCACAGCATCGTTGTGGCGATCTTCAATGGCGGCATGGGGCTACTGCTGGTGGCCGTGGCCAGGGCCGGGTACAGGCGCGAGCACGTGCGGGCCTCGCTGTCGCGCATCCCCATGGGGAGTCTGATCGGCCCCGTGGAGCTGGCATTCCCCGCGGGCACGCTCCTGAGCCAGGCGGCCCCCTATCTTGCCTCTCGCCAGCCACTGGGCTGGGTTCCGATCATGGAGATGGACCGCCCACTGGGGGTGCTGTCGGCGGATGCGGTACGCGGGACGCCGGTCTCGCTGTGGCCGGTGACGGCGGTGGAGCAGGTGATGTCTCCGCTGAGCGAGGAGATGGTGGCGCGGCACAGTACGCCGGCGCTGGACGTGTACGAGCGCATCGCCGAGGGCGGCCTTCCCGGCGTCCTGGTGCTGGACGACTGGGGCAACCTCCGCGGGGTCGTGACTTCCGGCGACCTCCAGGCGGCTCTGGCCGCCGCCGGGTAGGTCGCGCCGGGGACAATCCGCAGGCCCGGCGGGAGGGTCCGCCTTGGCCGGCAACGCCCCTCTGAAAGCCATGGCGAGCAGGGGGCGCGGCCCCACAGATCACCGGGCTCCCTGCTGCCGCCCCTTCAGCCATTCCCTGCCTCGGCGTGCCTTGCTGTTGCCCTCTTTGCCCTTGTCCCGCGGTGTCACCGCGGTCTGAGGTCGTTGCCGGTCTCGGTGTGGTCGCCTGTGGCCGGCGACAGGTGTTGGGGACCCCTCGGGGGAATAGTCCCCTGCCGCATTCCCCCCCTACAGTCACGCGCCGCGGGCGCGGAAGGAGTCAGCCACGTGAGCAAGCTCAGAGTTGGTGTGATCGGGACGGGCAAGAAGCAGCCGCCGGGGCCGAAGGGCTATGCCATGGCCTACAGCCACGCCAATGCCTACAAGCTGCTTTGCGACTGCGAGATCGTCGCCTGTGCCGACATCGTGGAGCAAAACGCCCGGGACTTCGCCGACAACTACGGCGTCGCCGGCGTGTACACCGACTACAACGAGATGCTGGCCGAGGAGAACCTGGATGTGGTGAGTATCTGCACCTGGATGCATCTGCACGAGCAGATGGTGCTGGATGCCGTGGAGGCGGGGGTGCAGGCGATCCACTGCGAGAAGCCGATGGCCGACACCTGGGGCGGCGCCAAGCGCATGGCCGCCGCCGCCGAGGAGGCGCAGGTGCAGCTCACCTTCAACCACCAGCGGCGCTATGGCGAGCCCTTCCGGATCGCCAAGGACCTGCTGGAGGAGGGGGAGATCGGCCAACTGGTGCGCCAGGAGTGCGGGGCCGGGAACCTGTACGACACCGGCACCCACTTCATCGACATGTTCAGCTTCTTCCAGGGCGAGGTGCCGGCCAAGTGGGTCATCGGCCAGATCGACTATCGCAAGGAGAGCCTGGTGTTTGGCTCCCACAATGACAATCAGCAGGTAGTGCTCACCGAGTACGAGAACGGGGTGTTCGGCCTGATCATGACCGGAGCTCCCGAAGGCGGCCGCCCGATCCCGTGCACCAATCGCCTCATCGGGACGGATGGGGTGATCGAGGTCGGGGTCAACGACGGGCCGCCCATCCGCTACCGCCAGGCGGGAGAGAGCGAATGGCGCACCCCCGACACAGGCGGAGCCAGTATCCACGGCCCGAACTTCATCGAGCGCGCCATCGCCGATGTCATCGACTGCCTGCAAAGTGGCACCAAGTGCCAGCTCGACGCCGCCAATGCGCTGATCGCCACGGAGATCATCTTCGGGGCCTACGAATCCAGCCGCCGTCGCGGCCGGGTGGACTTCCCGCTGGACATCGAGGACAATCCGCTGGCGGCCATGGTACAGAGCAAAGACCTCAAGCCGGCGCCATCGGAGTAGGGGAGAGGGTGTCCGCGGCCGCGCGTGCTCGAGGCGCGGCCGCGGACACCCGACAGGCCGGGCGGCGCCCAATGATGCGCTCTCGAGGCACTCTGTGGCCCGGCCGGCCTTCGGCGGTGGGGAGGGGTACCCGGACGCCCCGGGGGCGGCCTCCGGCTGTCCTGAGTTCCCCGCGTGTTGCCGTGCACCCTGTGTCTTGAGGGCCCGGCGCCGCCCGTGGCCCGCTCCTGCCGTGCCCTGCGCGCAGGTGTGTCCGGCGAGCGCGACGAACAGAGAGAGCATTGAGACCAACCCTCTGGAGGTAACTGTAGCAATGTCGAAGCTCCACATCTGCTGCATCCTGTGTCTCTGTCTGTCGGCCGCACTGTCGTGTGCCGCCGACGTGTATCCGGCCAATGTGGCCGCGTACCAAATCCCCGCGGGTCTCGCCGGTGTCCGGCATCTGGACAAGGCGCCGTCACTGAGCCCGGCGCAGAAGGCGGCGCTGGTGCGAAACGGGTTCGTTGTGGTCCCCGATCAGGTGGAGCAGATGTTCCTGCTCTACGAGGACTATGGCGATGACTTCGACGAGGGCCCCATGCCCAACTTCATCACCGTCGACTCCATCCTCCAGACCTACCACAGCCTCTTCGACAAGAGCCTGCGGACCGTGGAGACGGAGCATCTCGTCCGCATCTGCACCGCTCTGACCCAGCACTGCGCGGGCGAGAGTGTGAAGCAGTTACAGGGGGCGCCGGAGGGGCCGGTGCAGGAGGCGGCGGCCAGAAACCTGGCGTACTTCCTCGTGGCTCGGGCGTTCCTTACGGGCCAGGCTCCGAGCATCGGCGCCGACGTTCCGGACAAGGCCGCGATCGTTGAGATGGCCAACGGCGAGCTGGCCAGGGCCAAAGCCCACGAGGGTCGGTTCCCCTCGGCGATCACCGGGCGCACCGTGCACTACGATCAGTTCTCGCCCCGCGGCCACTACACGCGGACCGAGGAGCTCAAGAAGTACTTCATGGCCATGATGTGGTACGGGACCCTGGGCTTCGAGCTGGACGCCGAGAAGGCGTCCGAGCCCATCGCCGAGCTCCACACCCTGCAGGCGCTGCTCTTCACCCGTATCCTGGCCGGTAGTGACTGGGTCGAAAGCATGTGGGAGCGGATCTACGAGCCCACCTCGTTCTTCGTCGGTGGCGCCGATGACCTCACCTGGGGCCAGTACCTTCCCCTGGCCCGGCAGGTGTACAGCGACGGCATCCCACTGGCCGAGCTGTCCGACCAGGGCAAGCTGCGCCAGTTCATCTCCCTGGCCCGCGAGACGCTGCCCGCCCCCGAGATCGCTCCGGCGTTCCTGCAGGCCGATGAGGCCGGGAACCTCGAGGAGGTCGCCGCCGAGCCCCAGGGTCGGCAGTTCCGGTTCATGGGCCAGAGGTTCATCCCCGACTCGTATGCCCTCCAGCAACTGGTGTATCCATTGGTGGGCGCCAACGCGGAGGAGGAGCAGCGGTACTGGCCGATGGGGCTCGATGTCATGGCCGTGCTGGGCTCCACCCGGGCCCGCGACCTGCTCATCGGTACCTACAAGCAGGATCAGTACGCCAACTACCTGAGCCAACTGGACAAGGTGACGGCCCAGTTCGCCGGTACGCCCGAGGACAAGTGGTGGAGCAACCTGTACTGGGGCTGGCTGCGCAGCCTCCAGCCGCTGCTGCAGACCAAGGGTGAGGGCTATCCGACGTTCATGCGCAATGATGCCTGGCTGGACAAGGAGCTGGCCACCGCGCAGGGGAGCTGGGCCCAATTGCGGCATGACACCATCCTCTACGGCAAGCCGTCGGGGGCGGAGTTCGGCGGCCCCGATCCCCGGGAGGTCAAGGGCTACATCGAGCCGTACCCGGAGGTCTTCAGCAGCCTCAAGCGCCTGGCGGTCATGTCCCATCAGGGCCTGGGGCAGCGAGGTCTGCTGCCCGAGACGCTCGGGGAGACCTACGACGCCTTCATCGACACCCTGGGGTTCCTCGAGACCTGCTCGGCGAAGCAGCTACTGGGCACGGCGCTCTCCAAGGATGAGTACGACCGCATTCAGTTCTTCGGCGGCGAGCTGGAACGTCTGGCCCTCGAGACTGTCGACTCCGACAGCCAACTGGCCTACTGGCACGAGATAACCAGCACCACCGATCGGAACATGGCCACCATCGCCGATATCCACACCAGCTTCGGCTATTGCCTGGAGGTGGGCGTCGGCATGGCCCACCGGATCTACGTGGTCGTTCCGGTGCCCGGAGGCGGGCTGCAGCTTGCCAAGGGCGGGGTGATGTCGTACTACGAGTTCCAGTGGCCCGTGAGTGACCGGCTCACCGATGAGAAATGGATCGCCATGCTGCAGGCAGGAGAGCAGCCGGCGATGCCGCAGTGGACGAGGAGCTTCACCGTGGAATGAGGCGGAGAGAGGCGGAGAAAGGCGACATCAGCGTCTCACCACGGAGACACGGAGAGCACGGAGTTTCACGGAGAACGGCTGAAGAGGCGGAAGGCTGAACACAGAGACGCAGAGAACGGCGGAGAACACCCAGAACGGCTACAGGCGGGACGGCCCATGCAAGCGCGGGCCGTCCCGTTGTCTGTGTGCACTCCGCCGTCATCCGCCCTCGATGCCGCCGTCCTGCCTATCCGTCCTTGCCGTGATCCGGGGTGATGGCGCGGAACGGCAGGCGCCGCGTCACCCTGCCCCTGAGCTCGACGGCCCCGGGGCCGCTGTGGTCGCGGGGCACCGGCGACCAGTCAACCCCATCGGACGTCACCGTCGCCCGGGCGAAGGCCACCGGCAGCAAGTGCTCGCCACGGAGTGCGTAGGCCTCGAAGCTGCAGAGCGTGCCGCTGCGTGCCAGCACGACTATCTCCCCGCGGCCGTCACCCCACACGTCGGCGGCGCGGAGGTCGCAGGCCCCGGCGATCTCCGCGGAGCGGGCGATCCCCTCCACTCCGAACCCCTTCCAGATGTAGGCTCCCAGGCTGATGCCGCCGGTGGCCGTGCGCTCCAGGGCAACCAGCTCGTCGTCTCCCGTGCCGTCGAGGTCGGCGAAGTCCGCGGTCTCGAAGGGGCGCGAGAGGCTGGTGGCCAGCCATATCTTGCGCAGCCCGCCGCCGGAGCTTCTCACCTCGTAGATGAAGGGCCGCTTGCGTTCCCTCGGATCGAAGATGGCTGTCTTGCGCACCCCGATGAGCAGGACGTTGCGCCCCGCGAACCGGCCGGCGCGCAGCAGCCAGGGGTCTAGGGCGGGGTCGAAGTCGTCCCAGAGGACTTGGCCATGGGGATGGCGGATCTGCACGCGAGCGCCGCGGAGGATGCCGTGCAGGGGCTGTCCCCCGATCAGGACGGCACAGACCGGGTCGCCGGCTTCGTCGCAGGCGGGGATCTGCTGGTGCGGGAGGTCGGCGGCGGCCGCGGATGGGATGGCAGCGACCAGCAGGAGCGGGGCGAGACGGCTCAGGCGTGCGGGCATTGTGGCCTCCGGGAGGGCGGTGCATCTGGGTGAGGGGTTCGCCGGGTGTGTGGGGGGGGCCTTCCGTGGGGTGCGAGAGAGGGGTGCTTGACGGGCGGGGGGCAAATGTCTATTGTATACAGTATGCAACCGGAACGCCCCAGCCCCGTCTCCCGCGCCTCTCTCACCGACCTCGTGGCCGAAGCCATCTTCGCCCGACTGGCGGCCGGTGATCTCAAGCCCGGCGACCGCCTGGCCGAAGTCGCCCTGGCCCAGGAGCTTGAGGTCAGCCGCACCCCGGTCCGCGAGGCCCTGCAACGCCTGACCACTCTCGGCCTGCTCTCCCGCGATACCTATCGCGGCTCCCGCGTGGCCCAGTTGTCGCTGGCCCAGCTTTGTCAGGTCTACGAGGTGCGCGAGAGCCTCGAGGGCACCGCCGCCGGGGTCTTCGCTCTCCGCGCCGGTCCACAGGAGCGCGCGGAGCTCAGAGCCCTCTGGCGCCGGATGCAGCGGGCCCGGGCCGAGGGCGACGCCCGGGCCGTGCGGGGCCATGACTTCGAGTTCCATCGCCAGATCATCCGCGGCGGAGGCAATGAGTACCTGGCGGGCGCCGGGCATGCGGAGGCCCTGATGCTGCTGGCCTTCCTGGTGCGCCGTTCGCGAGACGACGAGGCCCCACAGGACATCCCCTCCACTCAGGACCCCCACGCCCACGTGCTCGCAGCCATCGAGGCCCGGGACGGTGTGGCCGCCGAGGCCGCCATGCGGGCCCACGTGCGCGACACTCGTCTCACGTTGGCGCAGGCTTTGCCTGCCGAGGAGCACCGCCGGCTCTATCCCCCGCACAACCCACCCGGTGAGGTGACTTTCGTGACCCGCGCATCCATGACCGGCAGGGAGCGTATCGAGGCCGCGGTGCGTCACGAGGAGCCCGACCGTGTACCGATCAGTCCCCGCACCGGGGCGTACCTCACCCACCGGCACGGTCGTGGCGACCTGGCCACCGAGATGGCGCAGTTCCCGGACATGGACCACATGTGGATCGTGTACGACGGAACTCCCAACTACATCGGCAGTTACCCGGACGCCTACGATCTGCCCGAGGTCGAGGTGGAGCAGACGAAGTACTCCGAGGGCGAATACCAGGTCGTCGAGCGCACCTTCCACACGCCCGCCGGCAGGCTCTCGGACCGCACCAAGATCCCGCCGAGCGGCCGCGAGTATGGTGTGTCGCCCAATCCCATCAAGACCGAGTACCTGGTCAAGGCGCCCGAAGACCTGGGGCGCCTGAGCTACCTCCTCCCACCGCCCAACCGCGACTTCGGGTTCGTCCATGACCTGCAGGCGCAGTTGGGGGACAAGGGCGTCGTGATGGTGCGTGTCGCCGGTGCCCTGGACCACCAGGCCGGCGATGCCAGGGATATGCAGGACATCATGACCGACTACTACGACGACCGGGCGTTCTTCGACGCCGAGTTGGACATCCATCACCGCCGCAGCCTGGAGCTGATCCGCAACATCCACGAGGCCGGGATCCCGTGGATCTTCGGGAGCTGGTACTACACCTCGGTATCCGCGGGATGGTCTCCCCGGATCTACGAGGAAGTCTTCATCCCCATGATCCGCGAGCATGTGCAACTCACCCACAGCTACGATGGCCTGTACGATCTTTACGACGACGGCAAGCTGTCCCGGACAATGACGATGGTCGCCGATGCCGGCGTGGACGTGCTGGAGACCTGCACGCCACCACCGGTGGGCGACTTCGATCTGGCGGAAGCGAAGGCCACCATCGGCGCCGTGACCACGCTCAAGGGTTATGTTGATCTCCTGTACGTGGTGAAGCACGGGACCCCGGAGCTGATCGAGCGTACGATCCAGGAGGCGATGGAGATAGCCAGGCCCGGCGGTGGCTGGATCTGCGGCACCAGCGACAGCTTCCGCGAGGGCACGCCGGACGAGAACATGGCCGCCTACTGGCGCGCCTGTCTGGAGTACGGTCGGTACGAGTAGCGACCCGCCGTTGGTGGGGGAGGCGCCGTTGGCCGGTGGGCGCCGATGGTGCATCACCACGGTCGTGCCTGTTGGCGGCGGGTGTGTGCTCTACGGTGCGGTCTTGGAAGACCGCGGGCACGGAGGGTCACTACCACGGTCGTGCCTGTTGGCGGCGGGTGTGTGCTCTACGGTGCGGTCTG
>Ga0334884_1002330_pt1 | contig 24473 bp, 15 predicted proteins | sample GraSluR1_MG_7_FD_207215 | JGI IMG/M metagenome (GOLD analysis project Ga0334884, IMG submission 207215) | Sludge microbial communities from methane-producing bioreactor in Wageningen University, Netherlands - Granular Sludge_12_05 R1 | ecosystem: Engineered > Bioreactor > Anaerobic >...
CAGCGCTTCACCATGTAGCGTCACGCGATTCATGGGTAGTACCTCATCTCTTTGTACTTGCTCTGAAAACCCAGACGCTCATAGAGCCTCTGCGCCGGATTGTCGTTGTCGACGTGTAGCTTCACCGCCCCAGCGCACTGCCCGATGGCTGCGCGACAGATCTTCCCTCCCAGACCTTGGCCACGCATCTCCGGCGACACCGACACGAAAAGCAATAGATTCTCCGGGATATAGCCCGCCATCTGCGTCCGCAACATCAACAGCGCCCCACCGATCTCACCAGAAGCCTCGGCCAACACCAGAAATCCCTGCGCCGGAGTCACATCCAAAGCGTAGCGCAACGCGCTCTCGACATCGGCCAAGCTGTCCTCATAGGGCTTCATCGTCTCGTGAAAAAATGCGCACACCCGCGCCAGCGGCGCCCACGCCGGCAGATCAGCCAGCGACTCCACCTTGATGAGACGTAGGCCTTCTTGCTCCAAGACAGAAATCGTCATCGCGAACTCTCCTCTCCCGACAGACACCACGGCCTATGCGGCAGCAGCCACCTCTTCGGGACACGTTTGGGAAGCCAACACAAAAACTTCGGCGAACAGACAAAAAAGGTCGCGCCGCTTCAGGCTTCTCAACAATTCAAACGGCACGTCGCCAGTCTTGGTGCAGCATTTTAGAACATCCATATTCGGCTGTCCACATAGAATCTGCACTTTCTTGCTTCATCACCTAACTTTCCCCACCAAATATGACTTTCCCTTGATTCAGCACCATCAAGAGCACACCACGCTTGAAGCCTGCGACACTGCCAAAGCCAGGCCTACACCAGACAATAGCCTCGCAAAAATTTCCTCCCAAGCTGCGTCAACGAATAATGAATGCTATGATCTCAATGCGAATGCCAAGCAGCGCACTTCTTCCCCCGCTGCACCACATCGCCACCCAACCCCGTCAAGGATCCACCCACCTTGAAAAGTGTCCTCCTCGTCGATATCAGCGATATGCGTACCCAGGCTGTGGTGGACGCCCTCGCTGCCACCCAATGCCACACCAGGACCTTGGACTCCTGGGCAGCCGCCGCAGAAGACCTCACCCACCTCCAACCGGATCTCATCGTCTTCGGCCTCGAAGCCCTGCTCGCCGAAGGCCCCGACACCCTCTGGTCAGCCTCCTGGATGCTGAGCACCTTTCACATCCCGGCCCTCCTCATCTATAGCGCCAACCACAGCCGAGACATCGAAAACATCGCCGTCGACGCCCACTTCTCGGCCTACCTCGAATGGCCCGCGCCGGCGACCACCCTGGTCGCGCGCCTCAACCAATGCGTCCCTGGCATCGCCATCCTGCCGCCACACCAACGCGCCGAAGGAGCTCACCCCTTCCCTGAGGCCTACCCCGACACCAACCCTTCCCTCACGGCGCTCCCCGCCTGGCTCGACACCGAAGCCGAACGCAGCCCACCCGAGGGTCGCGTCGTCATCCCATTGCCCACCCTGTCGAGCGGCTCCCTCGCCGAAATCAGCCTGCCACGCTTGCTCTATTTACTCGCCATTCAACGCCGCAGCGGCGAGCTCAGCCTCGAATCCAACACCGCCAAGCTCGACATCGCCTTGCACGCCGGCATGCCATGCATCAACACCGCCTCGGCACGAGACCTACAACCCTTCTTCGGCGCCTTCGCATGGAAAGAGGGGAGCTTCCGCTTCGTGTGGAACAAGGTGCCCCAGCAACAGTGCCAGGCCGTCTTCCCCCTCCTCTACGACGGCATCAAACGCAGCCACTCCCTCAATCGCCTGATGCAACTCCTCCAGGATGACGAACAGCGCTACCCTGCCTACACCACCCTCGCCGTCACCCGCCGCCAAATCTTGCAACCCATCCCGCGCATCGACCACCTCCTGAACGCCTCGCAAGGCTTCGAAAAGCTCCGCGAACTCTTTGCCCGCAGCGTCCTCACCGCCGAGGATGCCGTCGCCCTCGTCTTCGCAAAGGTCACCGACACCATCCTCTTCTTCGCCAGGGCCCAAGCGGCGCCAGTCAGCCTCATCTACCAGCTCGCCCAACGCCAAAGCACCTCTGACGCCACGGCCTTTGCCAAAGCGCCACAAGCGGGCACGGCCATCGCCATCGCGACCCTCCCACCGGAGAAAGCGCAGCGGCTCGTCTTCCTCGAAGCCATCCTCGCCACCCTCATCGAGTCCGATCCTTATACCGCCATCGGCTTGGAGAGTGGCTGCGGCCCAGAAGCCGTCACCCAAGCCATCCGCAGCTTCAGACAGCAGATCTTCAAGCTGGATCCCGAACTCGAGCCCCCACCACTGCGCATCACCCTCCGCCTCATCGACGCCGCACTCCGCGACGCCTCGGTCTTGCTCTGTGCCCAAGAAAGCGACTGCACAGAAGACTTTGAGTGGACATTCAATGGCTTCGAGCCAACCGCCGCAAGCCACAACCCCAACCCACCGCGCAACCGCAGCCTCGACCTCCTCGCCGAAACGGCCCCCCGCAGCGAAGCCGAAGAAGTTCTCCTCGCCGGGCTCCAACTGCGCCTCACCCAGCTCACCCGCGAGAACCCCTACCAAACCTTCAGCCTCCAACCAGGATGTGGCGAAGAGGCCGTGCGCGACGCCTTTTTGCGCGTCGGCGAAGAACATCACCCCGATCGCTACGCCAACCACCCGGCACCCAGCATCCAACGCGCCGCCATCTATGTCTACGGCGCCCTCCACGCCGCCTACGAACACCTCTTGCGCGCCGAGAAACTGACCGCCCGCAGCCCCCGTCCCCACGTCCCCCCCAAAGCCCAACCCGCCCTCAGCCTACAAGACACCCTCAAAGCCATGGCCCTGGCCGAACGCAACCTCACCAAGGGGCACCGGGCCACCCCGACCCTCGCGCCACCGCCCCCAGCTCGCACCGCCCCAACGGCGACGAGCCCTGCATCGTCCCCGCCCGCCAAAGACCCCACCCCGGCGCGCGCACGCCCAACGCCCGTGGATCCACAGCCCCCACCTGCCGTGAAAGGAGCCCCTGGGGCCAAGGCAACCACCCGCGCCGCACCGCCCACTCCGCAACGCCCAAGTCAGGTGACGGAGGCGACGCGCCCAAAGTCGGCACCGGAGATCTTTCGCCGCGCCGTGCGTTTGCTCCGTGAGGAGCGTCTGCAGGAAGCGTCACAGGTCCTGGCCGAGGCCATCCAGCTTGACCCGGAGAAAGAGACCTACCGCGTCTACCAGATCTGGGCCCAACACCTGGCCGGCGACATAAACCTCCAGGATGCAAAGGCTTTTATGAAGAGAGCCTTGCCACAGCCTGAGTCGCAGGAGGCTGCAGCCCTCTTCCTTGGCACCCTCTACCTCCGCGATCAAGACATCGTCCGGGCCAACCGAGTCCTCCAGGAGGCCCACCAGCGTTTCCCCAACAACGTCGAGATTGAACGCGCCCTGCGTCTGGTTCGCAGCCGGCACCAGCCGACCGAGTCGACCAGCATCGGTGGCTTCGTGCGCCGCCTCCTCGACGGGAGCTAGGCCGCCAAGCCTCGAGCCCTTTGACGAGGCCTCAGCCAGACCCTATATCCATCGCAGACCAACGCAACGAGGTGGCTCTTGCAAGCTCTGGCGCTCCCTTTTTCCGACCCCGTCCTCATCTTCGCCGTGCTCACGGCCCTCACCTTTGGCGTGCCCACCCTGTGTCGCCTGACACGCGTGCCGCCCGTCATTGGCCTCATCCTGGTGGGCATCCTCATCGGACCCTCCGTGCTCGGCATCCTCGAGCGCGACCAGACCGTCGTCCTCTTGGGCAACGTCGGACTCCTCTACATTCTCTTCTTGGCCGGCCTCTCGCTCGACCTCCAGGGCTTTCGCCGCAACCGCTCCCGCAGCCTCGGCTTCGGCGCCCTCACGCTCCTCATCCCCCTCGCTGTCGGCACCCTCGCTGCGGTCTTCATCCTCGGCTTCGCCTGGGCCCCGGGCATACTCCTGGCCTCGATGTTCGCCTCTCACACCCTCCTGAGCTATCCCATCGTTTCCAAGCTCGGGCTCGCCAAGAACCCCGCCGTCACCACCACCTTGAGTGGCTCCATGATCTCCGACACCTCGGCCCTCATGATCCTGGCAATCATCGCTGGCTCCACACGCGGCGCCTTGAGCCTAACTTTTCTCCTCGGCCTGGTCGTGGCCGTGGTCGTCCTCATCGGAAGCATCCTCTACTTGCTCCCCCTGGTCGGCCGCCTCTTTTTTCGCCGCATCACTCCTGAAGAAAACGAGCAGTTTCTCTTCCTTTTGGCCTCCTTCGTCATCTGTGGTGCCTTGGCGAGGGTCGCCGGCGTCGAGCCCATCATCGGCGCCTTCTTCGCGGGCATCGCCCTCAATCGCTTGATCCCGCAGCACAGCGCCCTCATGCACCGCACTGACTTCGTTGGCCAAGCCCTCTTCATCCCCGTCTTCATGATCAGCGTCGGGATGGTCGTCGACCTTGGCCTCATGCTCTCCAGCCCCAAAGCCTGGCTCACGGGCGGCGTCATGATCGCCGCCGTCGTCGGCACCAAATGGATCGCCGCCTCTTTGACCGCCAAGATCTTTCATTTCAGCAGCGATCAGCGCTGGGTGGTCTTTGGCCTCTCCGTCGCCCAGGCGGCAGCAACCTTGGCCGCCGTCTTCGTCGGCTACGACCTTGGTCTCTTCGACGACGCCGTCCTCAACGGCACCATCCTCATGATCCTCGTCACCTGCATCATCAGCCCTGCCGTGGCCGATCACTTCGGCCGACGGATCGCACGGGCCGAAGCCGGCGCCAAAATCTCCACCGAGAGCCCCCAACGCATCGCCGTCTCCATCGCCAACCCCGCAACGACAGAAGCGCTCATGAGCCTCGCCCTACTCATCCACGACCGCGACGCCGCCGAGCCCATCTATCCCACCACCATCGTCCTCGATAGCGCCAACGCCGCCGAAGACGTCGCCCGCGCCGAGCGCAACCTCTCCTACGCCCTCACCAGCGCTGCCGCCGCGGGGGTACCCGCCGTGCCCATCACCCGGGTCGACGTCAACGTCGTCACGGGCTTGACCCGCGCCATGCTCGACATCAGAGCCCGCTCCATGATCATCGGCTGGCATGGGCTCAGCGACACCAAGGATCGCGTCTTCGGCACCATCCTCGATCAACTCCTCGTCCAAAGCGAACAGACCATCTGGGTCTGTCGTCTGCTCAACCCCATCAACACCCACGCCCGCATCGCCCTGGCCATCCCCCCCTTCTCAGAACGTCAGACGGGCTTCGCCAGCGCCATCCAAGACATCAAGTCCTTTGTCTCCCAGGTCGACGCCACCCTGCATATCTTCGCCACCGCTGACACCGTGCACATCTTGCGCAACAAAATCTACGACATCCGCCCCAAGATCCCCCTGCGCTGGGAATCCCTCAGCGCCTGGAACAGCCTCGTGCCCTCTCTCGCCGCCCACACCACCGACGACGATCTCCTCATCCTCCTCGACGCGAGGTCGGCCTCCATCGCCTGGACGCCTGGCCTCGACAAATTGCCCCGCCGCTTCGTCAAACACTTTCCTGAGCGCTCCTGTGTCTTCGTCTACCCTGCCATCGAGAGCGCCGAGTTCATCAACCAAGACGATCACGACTCTTGCCTGTGGTCACTCCTACTCGAAAACAGCGGGGGACCCATCGCCCTCGAATCCTACGACGGGGCCGACGCCATCACCGAGCTCGTCGAACACCTGCCAGACACGCCAGAATCGGCCAAGAAAGCCATCGCCGCGGCGCTGGTCCGCCGCATCGGCGATTTCTCCGTCGAAGCCGCCCCCGGGGTCGTGCTCTTGGACATCCACCTGCACACCCTCGAACTCGAGGCCCTCGCCATTGGCATCAAAGTCGACGACACCCTGGTCTTTCCCCACGTCACCCAAGCCGTCTCCGTGGTGTGGCTCCTCATCTCCCCTCCCTCCATGAGCGCCGCCAACCACCTCTTGCGCCTCACCGCAGTCTCCCGCCTCATCCAACGGCTGGGACTCGCCCGAAACCCCAAGGAAATCACCCAAGCCATCGACGAAGACAGCCCCTGCCATCCCCCCAGCTCCACAGCACCCACGGCCAGGCCAAGTGCCAAGCCCTCTGATCCACGTCCATCGGGCGTGACCGCGCCGCCCTCCGACAACGAGGCCTGAACCCATCACACACTCGGCATGGCCGGTAAACTCTCCTCGGCTCCCGTCCCTGACAGCGACGTGCGGCGCAACGTCGTCCCCGTAATGGCGTCTTCACCCCAGATCGGCAGCAGCACGATCATTTTCGTCCCCTCACCCAACTGGCTCTGCACCTCCATGCTCCCGCCAAAGGCCCTGATGATGCGCTGGCAAATCGGCAGACCCAAGCCGGTTCCCCGTGCCTTGGTCGTAAAAAAAGGGATGAAAATGTTGCGCTGTTCATCGCCTGACATGCCCTTGCCCGTATCGGCGAAGACCACCTCGACCACCTCGCGCACCAGGCTGCCCCCCAGGGCCAACTCGCGGCGCCGCCCCACGGCGCTGCTGATCTGCAAGCAACGCCCCGACGGCTGCTCTTCCATCGCCTCGATGGCATTCAGCGCCAAATTGAGAAAGACCTGGGTCAGTCGCTCCGAATCCCCTTGCACCAAAGGTAAGTCCTTGCTCAGCTCAGCCCTCACCTCCACCGCCGCGGCGTCCACCCGCGGACGCACGAGCTGTATCGTCCGCTCCAGACACGGATTGAGCTCCGTGGCCCCAGGCCGTGCCCGGTCTGGCCGCGCATAGTCGAGAAACATGGACACCACCTTGTCCAGCCGGTTGACCTCTTCGACGATGATCGACAGAAACTCATCCGCCTCGTCAGGGGCCGTGTCACCTTCGAGGATCTGCGCCGCCCCCTTGATCGCACCCAGAGGGTTGCGGATCTCATGGGCCAGCCCCGCCGCCATCTCCCCCAACGCGGCCAAACGATCCCGCTCGCGCAACTTGTCCACCAGCTTGGAGTTCTCCACCACGATGGCGACCTGATTCGCCACCTCCTGCACCGCCTTGAACTCGTCCCGCGTGTAGGCGTCCTGCACCCGGTCATCCCACAGCGTCAGCACCCCAATCAGACGACGATCGCTCATGATCGGGAAGGCTGCCCCCGCTTTCACCGCATCGAGCATCGCCAAGGTCGCCTCCAAGGACCGAACTTGCGCCGCCTCCGTCGCTGGAACTTCCTCGCCGTTGGAAGTCTCCACCTCGAAAGAGCGCAGCTCATCCAGGTCGTCGTGCACCTCCTCACGCACCACCCAGAGCCCCAGCCGCAGCCTGTCGATGAGATCGCGCGCGCTCACCATATCAAAACTCATCGCAGGTTGCGGACCAATGTGGCCAATGCACTTGTAGGACTGACCCTCGTCTTCGATCAGGAAAATCGCAGCGTGGGTCACGCGCCGCGTGTTCTGCAGACGCTCCAGAACCAACTGGACCAACGGCCCGAGCTCTAAGGCGTTGGCCATCTCGCGCCGCAGCCTCCCCAATTGCCGGCCAAACTCGAAACGCTCGCGCAGGCTGTAGCGCGCGATGGCGGCCTCCACGAAAACCCGCAAGGGCTCGAAAAGGATCAGCACCACGAAGGAGGCCACGATGCTGGTAAAGAACATCACCCCTGGCTGATCGCCGACGAAATAGATCAACATCCCGTAAATGGCGGCCAGCAGCGATACCAGCACCCCAAGCGCTGCGATTTTGCCGAAAAACTCATTCAAATCCAACAACCGGAATTGAATGAGAATCTGCGACAGAAAGAACATGAAAATGACCACCAAGATGGTGCCCATGGCCGGAAACAAATGCGAAAACCCCGGCACAAAGTCGAGCAAAGAGAAGGTGATGGCCACCAAGCCGCCGATCACCAAATACCAGAGCCGCGCCGACTCCACCCGCGAGGCCGTCAGGCGCAAACGATGGTAAATCATGGACATGCAGAAATAGAGCACCCCAAAAACGTAGGCCCCCACCACCGCCTTCAACCACAGGCTGAGATAGAGGGGACTCAGAACAAAGGGGAATAGCAGAATCGACACCACCAGGCTGCCACGGGTCACACTGGACACCCACTGGGAACCCTCACCCAAAAAGGTCTGGAAGAACCGCAAGGCACTCCAGGGCAGCACCAACGCCACCACCAACATCAAACGCAGCCACAGCGCTTGCCCACCCACCTGGTGCAGGAAAGCCGCCAAGTTCATCAGCGACAGCACCCAGTTCAACACCACGAAGTGCAGGTGCAGGCGCGTCCGCCGGCCGCGTATGTGAATGCTGATCGCAATGGCCGCGCACACGATGGCAGCCAATAAGGCACTCTGCACCCCAATATCCATCAGCCCCTCTCGCCCGGAAAACGGCGCCACCATGGGCGCCAGCCAGCGCCCTCACTTCTAGCCTCTCAACCCGCTTGCACACAAGCATCGGCCCCATTCAACCCTTGACCTCCAGCCTGGCAGCTCTATCATCCGCCCTCAATTGGGGCCCCCTCCGCGGCCTCACTCACGCCAATGAGCTGCCCAACGCGGCAGCCCACCCGCACCAATACAGAGGCTCCCGTGAAAGTTGGCATCATCGGCTACGCAGGCTGTGGCAAGACCACCTTCTTCAACGCCCTGGCGGCCATTGCCCCCGAGGCGTCCTCGGCCAAAATCAACCTGCGAGAGGTCAAAGTGCCCGACGAACGCATCGATCGCCTCTCGGCCCTCTATCAGCCCCAGAAAACCATCTACGCCACCATCTCCCTCGTCGACTTGCCCGGGCACTCCCCAGGCAGTGGCGGCGGATTTGAAGCCCAGAGCCTCGCCAAAATGCGCGAAATGGATCTCCTGACCATCGTCGTGCGCGCCTTCCCCTCCCACCTCCACGCCACCCAGCCCAACCCCAAAGGGGAAGCCAACGCCATGCTCGCCGAGCTCCTCTTGGCCGACCAGGTCATGGTCGAGCGCAAGCTCGAGAGAATGAACAAGGAAAAGAACAAGGGCCCTGAAAAAGAGCTCATGGAGAAACTCCACGCCGCACTCGAACAAGAGATCTGGCTCAAAGATCTCGACCTCACCCCCAACGAGATCGAAACCCTCACCGGCTACCGCTTCCTCACCCTCAAGCCCGCCCTCGTCGTCCTCAACACCCCTGAAGAGATGGCCGACGACGACAGCGCTGCACCCCTCCTCGACAACCTCAGCGCCCTACCCTGCCCCGTCTTCCCCATCTCCGCCAAAGTCGAAAGCGAAATCGCCCTCCTCGATACCCCAGACCAGCTCAGCTTCCTCGCTGACCTCGGTATCCAAGGCACCGCCAAAAATCGCTTCATCAGAAAAGTCTACCACATGCTCGACTACATCTCCTTCTTCACCGTCGGCGAAGACGAAGTGCGCGCCTGGACCATCACCAAAGGCCAAAATGCCCAACAAGCGGCCGGCAAGATCCACACCGATCTCGCCAAACACTTCATCCGGGCCGAACGCATGCGCAGCGAAGATCTCCTCAACATGGGCTCGGAAGCCAAGGTCAAAGAGGCGGGCAAGTTTGAACTCAAGGGAAAAACCTACCTCCCTGAGGATGGCGATATCCTCCACATCCGCGCCAACGCCTGAGCCCAGATCGCCCTCCCCAAGCGGCATCCCGCCAGCATCATGGCCCCTCCCATTGACACCGCGCCCCAGGCACCTTAACTCGCTTGCTGGGCGTCACCATGTGGAGGTCAGACCATGCTCGACAAGCATCGCTTTCTCGATGAGCTGAACCGGCAATTGCCGCTCGAAAATCACACCATCGACCTACAGCAGGGCAACATCGGCTTGGTCCTCGTCGACCCCGTCGTCGGCTTCACCACCCGCGGCTACCTCGCCGATCCCACTTCCATGCAGCCCATGGTCCGCACCATAGATGCTCTCTGCCGTGCCTGGCTCGACCTCCTCGACCAGCGGCTCCAGATCCTCGTCTTTCGCGACCACCACGCCCCCGATCAAATGGAGCCTCCCTATCCGCCGCACTGCCAAGAGGGAAGCGGCGAAGAAGCGCTCGATCCCCTGCTGACATGGCTCGAAAGTCACCAACAGGTCACCCTCATCGACAAAGACTGCATCAACGGGGTCATCGGCGCCTTGGTCCCCGCCCTACCTCAGAGCCCTAGCGCCGATCACCCCCCCCAGGGGCCAAGCCTCTACCGCTCCGTCTTCTTTGAGTGGCTCGCCGAACACGCCATCGACCAACTCGTCGTCTGCGGCGATTGTACCGACATCTGCGTCCTGGACTTCGTCACCACGGCCCTCTCGGCCCGCAACCACGGACTCTTCGGCCAAGCCCACATGCACATGCCCATCAACGTCTTCGCCCCGGCCTGCGCCACCTATCACCTGCCTGACCCGCAGGCCCTCTCTCTCCCGCCAACGGCCCGCCACGACCGCGACATCACCCACCATGTCGCCCTCTCGTTCATGCAGGCCCGCGGGGCCCACATCGCCACCACGTGGCGACACGCCTAACGCTGGCGCCTTCACTTGGCCTGCAACAGAACCTCGATCTGGGCCTCCAGGGCAGCTTCAGCGCCTTGGCCAATCCACACCTCTGCCACCTGGCCCTGGGGGTCGACCAAAAAGACCGTTGGCAAGGCCGTCACCATGTAGCGACGCTTGGTCTCGGCACCGCCGTCGTGGCAGAGCGCATAAGAGAGACGCGAGGCTGTCGCGAAGTCCCGTAACTCCTCGACCGACTCATCAGAAACCGAGAGCACCACCACGCCGCGATCCGCGAAGCGCTGCGCCATTGCATCCAGCCCTGGCAAGGCCAACAAACAGGGACCGCACCACGTCGCAAAAAAATCGACCACCACCACCTGACCGCGCAACTCAGACAGCACGATCCCCTCGCCACTGCGCACATCAAAAACCGTGAACTCCGGCGCAACCTGCCCGATGAAGTGCGACCGCAGCATGGCCGTCCCTTCCGGGCGCAGGCCAACCATCAACGTCACCTCGACCACCTCACCGGCACGCCAATAGCTCAACCGTGCCGTCGACCCCGGCGCCGTAGCCCGCACCGCTGCCACCAGATCCGCCATCCGCGTCAACGCGACGCCGTCGTAATGCAAGAGCACATCCCCACGCTCGACGCCCGCCAATGCGGCGGGGCTGCCGGCAAAGACCATCTCCACGCCGACGAGCGGTCGTTCCCACCCGAGCGACTGCGCCTCGGGGAGGCCAATGACCCGCAGCCCCACGCCTAACCACCCCTCGCCGGAGACACCCTCCCCAAGTGGCGTTGGCTCCCCTTCACCCGCCCACGCACGTGAGACCGCCAGGCCACACGGCTGCGAGCTCACGAGCACCGCCACCACCACCGTGCCCAGCGCGCACCGCTGCCAAAGACACCTCCAAGGTGCGAGACACCTTGCGCGGGCGCTGCTCACAAGCCGAGTTTGAGCTTGAGCCCGCCCAACGCCGAGAAATTGATGCCGTGCGCGTTCTCGATGTCTGGCAGGAGAAAGTGATAGCCCACGTCGGCCATCAAGGTCAGGTAAACGAAAGACACCAGCTCGATGTCCAGACCCGCCTGCACCGAGAGGTTGATACCCTTCTGTTGCGGTTCATCTGAGCGCTCACCCAGCTCCAAGCGCTCGGCGAAGCGATCCCGCGCCCCCTCAGAATACTGGGCATAGAGATAGGCCACCCGCGCGCCAAAGCGCGGCTCTACCACCGGCACAGGCAGAGAAAAGCTCGCCCCCACACCGATCTGGTTCCACATCCCCGCTTTGTCCAGGTCGAAATCATCGAGGCGAACATCCATGAACACATCGATCATCAACAGAGAAACGCCCGCCGCGAAGCCAAACAGACCCTGGCTCCCCTCTTCAAAACGATCCGAGGTCCCACTCAAGTAACCCCCGTGAACCTGGCCCCAGACCTCGAAAAAACCAGCGTTGGCTTCACGGGGTGCCAGCACCTGGAGCGACGTCACCGCCATGATCGCACTGAACAGCAGCACCAGAGGAAATCTACGCACGCCCTGCATGGCTCTCTCCTGATCTCATCCCACGGGCTCATTTGAGCCGTTCAACAACAATAGGCACTCAACCCGGCCGCACCTCGCGTCACCGCTCCAAGGAAGCCTAGGCAGCCGCTGCCTGCAACGCAAGCCACACTTCAAGGCGCATCGATATGACGATCCGTAAAAAACAGGTGGTACAACTCCTTGGGGGCTGTCGAAGCCGACAGCAGCCCCTGATAACAAATGCCATCAGGTGCACCGAGGTCCCGTGTGAGCTTGGTGCAGTCCGAAGTCACCAGGTCTTTCGTCCCAGCCCAGGTCAGCAGCTTCACCTGCGCCCCCACGAGTCGCTCCATCACCGCAGTAAACCACTGCGCCTGCTTGTCGAAACCCACCGCCGTCGGCGTCTGCCAATTCACACTGTACAACAACAGAGGCGTCTCCTCTGACCACGGAATGAGCGGCGCAAAAAAGTCTGCCGGGCACGCCGAAGGGACATTGCCAAAATCCGTCCCCCCTGCATGCACCGCCAGCGCCAGCACATCAGCGCTCCGCTCGTAACGCATCTCCTCACCATTGCCTACGGGGTACCTCAACAACGGCAGAAGGTAACGCGCCATCACCTTCTCCACGCAAACGGCCTGTAGCGCTGCCATGTCTTCTGCCGGCAAGGCCGCACAAGAAAGCATCTCCACGTCCGCCGGGAAGCGCACCCCATCACCCACCTCGTGAGGCAGCAACATCTCCCGGGGCAGCACGTCCAGCATCAAACGCACCCAATTGACCCCGACACCGACCTGCGTCTCCGGCGACACCTCTTTGACCACCGCATAGACCTCCCGATACAGGGTCACAAAATTGGTGTAATCTTCCAGCCCCCCAGGCATCGTCAAATAGCGCTCCATCTCTGCGCCGAAGACGAACACAGCCGGCTTCTCCGCTCGCACCGCCAGACGCACCTGCTCGAGCACCGCCGCCCTATAATCGCTGCGCCAGAAGCCGTAGCGGTCTGGATCGCGCTCATTCTTGTCCCACGTCGTCAGGTAGGGCGTGGGGGCCTGCGGGCGCGAACCATCTGAGACCCGCAGCAGATCCAGCACCAACACCAACTTGGAAAACGTCTGGACCGCCGTCACATTCTGGCGGAGATGCGCCACCCGCGCCGCAAAACGCGCCGACGCAAGGCCCGCCTCACCTTCACGGGAGATCAAGAGCTCATCCACGAGCTGCGCTCGAATCACCAGCCACTGCGCCCCAGCGGCAAGCTTCGACCACTCCGTCAAAGCGACGATGCCTTCGTCACCAGGGAACACAGCGATCCCCCGCGTCTCGGCGTTAAAAGAGAGCGGGAAAAGCACCACCTCTTCAACTTTCGGCGGGCTCTCCTCCTCGTCACAGCCCCCCACAAACACCCACGGCAGCCCGCAGCAGAGCAGCCACAAAGCCATCGGTCTTGCCCATCCTTGCACGGCACTCTCTCGCTTGTTCAAAGGGACTCCATCAACGGCGCGCCAAAACCAGCCCAAAGCCACACCCTAGTAGATCACGATCCCAGCACCCTTTTCTTTGGACTTGTCGCCGCCACTCTTCTTCTTCGTCCGCTTCTTGTTAGACTCCTTGGCCTTCTTCTTCTTCTTCGTCTCATCATCCTCGCCGGCTTCCATCGCCAGACGCTCTTCCTCAGGGATGCCAGCCATCAGGTCCACCCGCGTATCCACCCCAATCAGCGCGTCCACGGCGCTCCCCGTTCGCGCATCTTCACCTTCGGTCAACGCGTCGATATCGGAGCTCACACTCGGACCAGCGCTTCGCTTGGCGCGCATCACCACATGTTTGTCCAAGACGGCGCTCTCCAGGCCGACCTCGGTAAAGACCATGAGGAAGGTGTCGTAAGTATCCTCCATGTTCAGCAAACGCAGCCGGTGTCCCGCCGTGTCTTCCCACACGGTCTCGACCACGAAGCCGTCTTCATCCAGCTTCTCGTCGAAAACGGGCCCGTACTTGTCGCTCGTCGCCCGCGCAAAGGTGTCGTAGGCCATCCCCCCGATGTAAGAGGGATCGTAAGCCACAGCCACCTTGTACAGTTGATTGTTGACGAAAAAGAGATACTTCGTCGCCACATCGTCGCGAACCACGATCACCGCTTCGTTGTTGTCGCGCAAAAACTCCGTCCCGACAATCGACACCTCCAGCGACGCCGTCGCATCGCCAGCCAACTGCATGAAAGAGGACTTGATCCGGTCGACCTTGTCCACATACTGCTTGCGGATACGGTCGGTTCGCGACAGGTCGGTCATCCCTATCGTGGCATTGCGAAAATCGTCCATGACGATCTTCTCCAGAGCCGCAAGCACCTTCTCATGGCTCTGCCCCCACTCCAAACCCGCCAGGACCGCATCCAGACGAACGCTCGTCTTGGTGGGCTTGGAACGCGCCATCGCGATCCCCATCCCCCCCAAGAAAAAGAGCCCACACAGAAGCACCGCCAGCCCTCTCACGCCCTTAGGTCCAGACATCTCACACCTCGCTTTCCTACGTAAAGTCCAGCCCCCCACGACAAAGACCATAGCCGACTTCGAGGAGAGGCGCAACGACCTCGCCGGCCACCCCACGCTGCCACCCAAGCCAACGCGACACGCCATGAGACTGGAGCACAACCTGCCAAGGGACGCACGGCATTCGCCCTGCATTCACCTACAAACGTCAGGCACCATGGCTTCGGTCTCTGCGACGGCGCCCGACACTTCTCCCAGGCATTGACCGACACGAGCGGAATCGATAAACAATCCTCACGGATAGGCATGCCTGCTCGGAGCAACCAACCCACCCTCGCGCCGAGATGACTTCCCTTCAACCACCGCCGTCAATGGGGCTGAGCCATGCGCTGTGAACTTTGTGGACATGAAAACCCAGCCCAAAGCACTGAGGACATCACCCCCGTCTGCTCGCAATGCGGCTCCGATCTCCTCGCCCCCGAACCCGAAGACTATACCGACCTCGCCGAGGTCGTCGAAGAGGAGGTCACCCAACCCGCCACAGACCTCCAACAGTGCCCCTCCTGTGGCCAGAACAACCCCACCAACAACGACTACTGCCAACGCTGCGGCGCACCCCTTGGCGTGGTCACCAGGGTCTACAAACTCGAGTCCCAAGAAGAACGCGATCGCCTCGACTGGATGGTCTTCGGGATCGAGACCGCCATCCAAGGACGAAGCCCAGAACTCCTCTGCCTCGAAAATGCCGTACAAGTCACCCTCGACCAAAACGCCGCCGCCCTCTGCCTCCTCACCGGGCCTTCGGGAATCGGCAAAAGCCGCCTCCTCCGCGAGTTCAACAACCGCCTCGACAACACCTTCGCCTCGGCCCTCATGGTCAGCGGGAAGTGCCGCGACACCGACCTCCTCCCCTACGCGCCCATCGCCCGCTTGATCAGAAAACGCTTCTATATCCCAGAAATCGAAATCCCTCGCCTCGCCCGCCAACGCCTCCTCGATGCCGTCCAGTCCATCATGGGGCCCGACGCCGCCACCGATGTCGCCCACCTCGTCGGCTACCTCATCGGCATCCCCTTCCCTGACAGCCACCTCTACACCGAAAGCGAAACCGAAGCCGCCACCTCCTCCCGCGTTGAGGAAAGAGCTGGGCAGGCCTTGGCCAAGCTCCTCGAAAAGGACGCCCAAACCAACCCACTGATCCTCGTCGTCGAGGACGCCCACCACGCCTCGGAAGAAACCCTCTCACTCATCGGCAAGCTCGCCACGCAGCTCCGCAACTCACCGCTCTTCTGCATCCTCGTCGGCACCAAAGACCTCGCCAGTCGCGCCGAAATCACCGACGGGCTTTACCGGACGGAGCACATCGACCTCGCGCCACTCGCCGATGAAGACATCCGTCTGCTCCTCAAAGACATCCTCCAGCGCGCCGAGACCGTCCCTGAGGAGCTCTTTGCCCTCGTCTGCGAACGCGCCGTCGGTAACCCACTCATTGTCGAAGAAATCGTCCGCATTCTCATCGGTGAGAACGTCATCGACACCCGACCGGCCGTCTGGGAAATCCATGCAGATCGGCTCGCCAGAGTGGAGCTGCCTCAGGAATTCGAAGGCGTCATCGAGGCACGCCTCAACACCCTCGGCGAAGAAGAGAGGAGCCTCATCGAGGTCGCCGCAGTCATCGGCCAGACCTTCTGGCTCAACGCCATCACCGCGCTGCTGCGCAGCAATGACTGCGCCCCTCCCGGCGCCGAGTGGGGCCACGATCCCAAGGCCGCGCGCCTCGTCGACCTCCTCGAGTCACTCCGCCGCAAGGACATCGTCAGACCCCACACGGACTCATTCTTTAAAAACGAAAGCGAGTTCGTCTTCAAACACGCCGTCGAGAGAGATCTCATCTACCGCTCCATCCCCGATGCGCGGCGCCGAAGTCTCCACTTGAGCTGCGCCCAGTGGTACGAGCTCCACGCCCGACTCGACCGCTTCGCCGAGACCATGGCAAAACATTGGGAACTCGGCGGCGCCGAAATCATGGCCGCCTACCGCTACATTCAGGCAGCCAACCTCGCCCGCGCCCGCTACTCCAACCGCAAAGCCATCCAGTGCTATCAACGCGCCATCGCCATGCTCCCTCCCGCGGACATCCTCACCCGCATCGAAGCACACCACAACCTCGGCTCCACCCTCGAGCTCGTCGGCGAGATCGATGAGGCCTTGACCCAATACCAAATCCTCCTGCGCATCTCATGGCAGCTCAACGCCAAGGCCAAAGGTGGCATGGCCCTCAACAAAATCGGACGCATCTATCGCTCCTTGGGCCAACTCAACGATGCCAACCACACCTTCCGCCGCGCTCTCACCCTCTTCCAGCAAGCCAACGATCTCCGCGGCATCGCTTCCACCCTCGATGACATCGGCAAAGTCCACTTCATCCGCAGCGACTACGAACTCTGTCTCAAACACTACCGAGCCGCCCTCGAGCTGAGAAAACGCCTCAAAGACTCTCGCTCCATCGCCCTCTCCCTCCACCACATCGGCAGTGTCATGCTCGCCCTCGGAGAGTTCAACGAGGCCATCGCCCACTACCGCGAGAGTCTCGACATCCGCAAACAAGCCGGTGACCGCCAAGGGCTCGCTGACACCCTCAACAACCTCGCCATCGTCTGCCTCGAACGCGGTGACGTCCAACAAGCCCTACGCCTCTGGGAAGAAGCCCTGGCCATCGCCCAAGAAATCGGCTACCGCCTCCTCGAAGGCATTCTCCTCAACAACATCGGTGAAGCGGCCCTGCAAATGGGGGCCCTGAAAACCGCCGAAGCCTCACTGGCCAACGCCGCGGAAATCTCCCAAGAATGTGGGAACCTCCAACTCCTCTGCGAAGTCCAGCGCAACCTCGGCACCATCCACCTCAAAAACGCCCTCTACGACGAGGCCGTCGCCGCCCTCAATGCCTCCCTCTCCATTGCCCGCGATCTCGGCGCCAAGCTCCTCGAGGGCCTCGCTCTCAAAAGCCTCGGCGAACTCTATGCCCAGACCCTCTTCGACGACCGCCAAGGACAAGATCCCGCCACCGACGCCGATCACCTCTTCAACCAGGCCATCACCTTGCTCACCGAGGTCGGCAACGACGCCGAGCTCGGACGCTGCCACTCCGCTTACGGCAACTACCTCCTCGAACAAGGCGATATCAGCAACGGCAAGGCACAGCTCGAGCTCGCCACCCAGATCTTCTCCCGCCTCGATATGAAGCGCGTCCTCAAAAAAACCCGACAGATCATCGATGAACTCTAGTCACACCCCACCTACGGAGTGAGCCCACATGGCCTACATCGACGCCGCCGAAGAACAGACTTTCGTGGTCACGGCCAACATGGAAGACGTCTACCGCACCTTCGCCGACCCAGAAGTGATACAACGCCACATCCATGATCTCGAGTCATGGTCTCTCGATGCCCAAGGCAACGCCCACTGGATCATCAAGGAAAAAAGCGAGAAAGGGGTCCGCTTCAAGGGCGACTACACCGTCCGCTACCAAGGCAACGGAACCGACCACGTCACCTGGAACACCGTCACAGGCAACATCAAAACCAAAGGAGAAGCCCGCTTGACCCGTCTCGACGTCGGGGTTCGCGTCGACTACCGCGAAGAGATGGCCCCAGATCTTCCCATACCAAGACTCCTCGCCACAGTCTTCAAGCCCATCGTCGCCCGCGAAGTCCGCAAAGGCATCCTCGACTACCTCGACAGCATCAAAAGGTCACTCAACGAAACGCGCGGCTGAAAACACACCACTGGCACTCTCGCCCACGTTGCGCAACAGCGCCTTCTGGTTGTAGAATCTCCCCAACGAGTGCAAGGCCATGCACGATTGCTGCCCCGGTAGCAAAACACTTCTTGCTGGCCAAGTGCACTGCAGCGGTCAGAGCCCTCAGCCCCATGCCAACGGACGCGCCCCAAGACCTGCTGATCGGACAAGTACTCGCTGAAAAGTACGCCATCGAAGCGCTCATCGCCCGCGGGGGAATGGGAAGCGTTTACCGCGCCTACCACATCCAAAGCGGACACACCTTCGCCGTCAAAGTGCTCCGGCCTGAACTCTGCCAAGACATCACCCTCGTCAAACGCTTCATCAGAGAAGCCATCGCCGTCAGCCAACTCCGCCACCCCAACACCGCCCAAGTCTTCGACGGGGGTGAAACCGAGAACGGGGTTCACTTCATCGTCATGGAGTACCTCGAAGGGCAAGGCTTCGACCACCGACTCGCCGCCATCGGCCGCCTCGATCCCCTCCACGCCGTCCTCTTCATCGGCCAGGCCGCCGCAGCCCTCTATGAAGCACACGCCAAGGGCATCGTTCACCGCGATCTCAAGCCTGGCAACTTCTTCATCGCCCAACCACCCAACCAACCCGAGTTCCTCAAAGTGCTGGATTTCGGCATCGCCAAGATCCGAACCTATGGCGGCACCAAAGAACTGACCCGACTCACCACCGCCGGCTCCACCATGGGAACGCCCCACTACATGGCGCCAGAGCAGATCCGCGGCGAGGAAGTCGACGCCCGCGCCGACATCTACTCCCTTGGCATCATCCTCTGGGAAGCCATCACCGGAACCCCCCCCTTCCAGGGCGACAGCCCCATGGAAATCTTCATCGGACACCTCGAACAAAAGCTCCCAAAAATCTCCACCGTCGTCCCTGAGATTCAACTCCCTCCCGGACTCGACGCCATCATCGCCAAAGCGCTCGCCAAAAAACCCAAAGAGCGCTTTGCCAACATGTGGGAGTTCAAAGTCGCCCTCGACACCTCCATCGCCAACGACCCGCGCGCCCTCTCGGCTCTCTCCCAACACCTACCGCCTACGGTGCTCCCCGCCAGCCTCAACCCAGTCCACACCCACCCCTCACAAAAGGCCGTCAAAAGACGACAGTGGTTCCTCGCCTCGGTCATCGTCGCCACGGTCGCCCTCGTTGGCCTCTTGGTCGTCGCCATTGCCCTCCTCAAGGATACGGCTCCTGAAGACGCGCCCCAAACGCCAACACCCACGGCCCACATCAAAATCCTCTCCGAACCTCCAGGCGCACAAATCCATCACCACGGCCAAATCCTTGGCCACACACCCTACCACCACACCGCCACCAACACCGAACCCTTCGCCTTCACCCTCGAAGACTTGGCCCACTTGCCACTGAGCTACACCCTCCAGCCGCGCCTCGGCGAGGTCCAGGGCTTGGCCGCGCCGCTTCTGCCTGCCAACGCCGACACCCATCACGCTGCGCAAGCCAACATGGCCCTCTGGCTCGAAAGCATCCCACCTGGCGCCGAAGTCTACCTCGATGACAACGACACCCGCCTCCGCACCCCCTGTGTCGTGCCTATCCCCCTCAACGCCCCACCCGCCCGCATTTCCTTGCGCCACCCAGACTTCCTCATCGAACACTACCGCATCCTCGCTCAGCCCGTCGCCATCCTCGTCCTCAAGACCACCCTCATCCCACGCTGAGCTCATGCCACAATGCCCAGCTTCGGTCCCTACGAATTACTGCAACGCATCGGCGCCGGAGGTATGGGTGAACTCTTCCTGGCGCGATTAGCCCGAGAAGACTGCTTCGAAAAGCGACTCGCCCTCAAGCGCATCCTGCCGCACCTCTCCCAAGACCCCACCTTCATCCAGCGCTTCCGCCAAGAAGCCAGCACCGCGGCCCACCTCAACCACCAAAACATCGTCCAGATCTTCGACTTCGGCCAAAGCGACGGCCATTCCTTCATCGCCATGGAGTTTGTCGACGGCCTCGACGCTGATGCCCTCCTCCAACGCAACGGGCCCCTCGCACTCCCCATCAGCCTCACCATCCTCCACAACGCCCTCCGCGGCCTCGACTACGCCCACCGCGCCGCCGACGCCCTGGGCAACCCCTTGCACCTCGTCCACGGGGACGTCGCCCCCAAGAACTTGCTCCTCTCCCGCGAAGGAGAAATCAAGTGGATCGACTTCGGACTCGCCACCTTTCACCAAGCGACCCCACAGGGCGTTGCCGGCACCATCCCCTATATGTCACCTGAGCAAGCCCTCGGACAGCCCCTCGACCCAAGGGCCGACCTCTTCTCCTTGGCCGTCTCCTTCTACGAACTCCTCACCCAGCGCAAACCCTTCCCCGCCGCCACCTCCCCGGCAACGCACGCCGCCGCCGTCACCCACTGCCAACCCCAACTCACGGCCATCCTCTGCCAAAGCCCACTGGCCGACTACCCCGATCTACGCCAACTCATCGCCACCTGCCTCGACCACCGACCAGCGCAACGACCCGACGCCGCCCGCACCCTCATCAACGCTCTCGAAGCCCTCCACCCGCTGCCCATGGCGTCCCCCGACGCCATCGCCACGCTCGTCTGCACCCACCACCGCCCCACTCTCGCCATCGACCCCTGCGAACCCACCCTGGTCAGCGACGAACCCATCGCCCGCCACACGCCATCCCCCGCGCCACCCCGACCGTCATCACGCAAAAAGCGTCTTCTTTTGGGATCCACCTGCCTGGGTCTCCTGAGTCTCGTTGCTGCCCTCTGGCTCTCGCTCGGACTCCTCGAGACCGCGCCACCCATAATCCCACCGCCGCAAGCCCAACCGCTCCCCGCCATTGAACTCACCACCGATCCACCCCACACCACGGCCGTCATCATTGCCGCGAGTCCCAGCCTCTACCTCATCACAGCCCATCATCCCAACGGCGGAACACTGAAGCAGCGCCTCTGGCTAGCGCCACAGGCCCAGACGCCGACCGCCCACCTCCGCCTGCCGCCGCATCCCGCAACCCTCTACGTCACCCTCGAGCCCCCCACGGCCTCCTTCACCCTCGACGGCCAAGCCCAGCCAGCAAACACCCCGCTGCGCTTAGCCCCAGGCACCTATACTCTCAACGCCACCGCCCCGAACGCCACCCACCTGAACCACAGCCTCCACCTCGACTCGGGACAGCAGGCGCACACCCAAATCCTTCTCTCGCCAGCACGAGCCACCCTCAACCTCCAAAGCTCTGCTGACCACGCAACGCTCCGCCTCACAGAACACACCACTGGCCTCACCCACCACTGCCCCCCACCATGCACGCTCTCTCAGCTCACCCCCGGCGCCTACGCCATCGACCTCCTCACCGCCGCGGGACACGCCTGCGCCCAACGACAAGTACAGCTAATGCCTGGCGCCGTGAAGCAACTCGAGCTCAACTGTGACCCACCCACGGCCCCAACCGCAGCCCCAGCCACCACTTCTCCGGGGGTCCACTTACAAGCCCGTGGCGGCACCATCCGCAGCGGTGGATCGTCGCGCGACCAACGCCAACTCTCCCTGCCACAGGGCACCTTCGTCTTCAACGCCCACTCGGGCAAAACCCGCTTGTTCGCCACCCTCCACCGACTCGAAAGTGGCTACGCTATCTCCATGCGGGTGGAACCGTGGGCCGAGCTCACCCTCAACGGACAGAGCATCCCCTCGCCCGTGACCTATCACCCCTTGAGCCAGGGCAACAACACCCTGCGCATCAAAAGTGGGGATTCTCCCAACGGCATCGACCTGCGCGTCCGCAACTAGGCCTCGGCCCCCACACGCGCCAGCCAAAGCACGGCGCTAGCGCGCACTCACCGGCACTGCTTGTCCCCTTTGGGACACACCACGCGGACGTGCATGTGATCTGCGTGGCCCCGCGCATGACGCACGATGGCTTTATAGGACTTCTTGCCGTTCGGGTACTGCAACACCTTGTCGAGGTAGGACTCACTCACCCCTTTCTTGCGGGCATAGTCGTACATCAGCCGCTGCAACTCGTAGTCAACGAAAATGTACTCGACATCGCCCGTGTCCACGAAGGCCTTGATCACGTACCAATTCTTCTCGGCATCGAAGTTCTTCTCCGTCATCCGCTCGAAATTGCTCTGCTGCTTGCCGCTCTTGTTGACGAAGCTGATATCGACGTCACGACCCGATTGGTGGCTCACATGGGGTGGCATCTTCCCACCGTTTTTAAAGGAAAGATCGCCAACCACGAAATCCGGGCCCTTGGGATACTTCGCGTGATAGCGCGCCATGACGTCCATGATGTGGTTGACCAGCAAGTTGGTGCCCCACTGCCGGCTCGTCCCACGTCGCCGATAGCCCTTACCCTCGGGCAACTGCACCGCATTGACCAGCGTCCCATTCGCCGCAGAGCCCCGTGACGTGGTCTGCACCTCCGGCGCCTTCACCCACAGCGTAATCTGCTGTCCCACGCGCAGGCGATCCGGGTTGTCGCGCAGGGCACGGTTCCAGCGCTGGAGCTGCGCGATCTGCACGCCATTCTGTTTGGCAATCCCCGAAAGGGTGTCCCCCTTGCGCACGACATACACCACCTTGATGTCTTGTCCTGCCGCGCTGCTGCTCTTCTGCTGCCCACTCGCCCCAGACTGTGCGCTGGTCCGAATGCTGAGCTTCTGTCCAATGCTGATCCGATCCGGGCTCGAAAGCCGGTTCCAGCGCACGATGTCCTCAACTCTGACACCATGCATTTTGGCGATCTTGCCCAGATTGTCGCCCTTAGCAACCACATAAGTCACCGTACTCGATTGGCTTGACGTCTTGCCACTCGAGGACCGTGAGCGCTCTCCTCTTCCGGCCGCAACCTTGCCTTCGCTGGGCTTCGCGCTCAACGTCGCAGGGACCGACAACAACAGGCCTACCATCAAAAGAAGGGAGGCCCCCAAAGACGCAACTGCGTTCAATCTCATCGCCTTTCCTTTGCTCTTCCGCCGTGAAAAGCGGCGCTGGTGCGAACAACGCCAGGGCCAATCCATGGCCAAGGAAACCAAAACGCTAGGACGCCTGCCTAGCTCTTGGCACCCTAACACCGACAAGCAAGACCTGTCAAGAAGGGCACCTGCTGGCCTTACACAATCAATTCGATACCTTACACCACAGACATCCAAATTTTCGCCCCCAGACCCGAGACCCACATCCCCCACGCGGAGCCTCTGGCGTAGGGCCGGCACCAGTTGCCGCGCCCACGCGCGTTGTGCTAATTAGGGCGCCTGCAACAGCAACGTTGCGGGCACACCGGCGTCTCTAGCGCCCCCCATCTGCTACCAGCCAATCTTACGGGCATTCGCTGCCCAATTTTCGTTTCTGCCACCGGAGGCACGCTCATGTCGACTGGCTCAACGCAAAGCAACCTCGCGTCTAAACAAGCGCTCACTGTGGTTGGATCCATCGCCATCGACGCCATCAAAACGCCTTTCGGAGAAATCAACGAAGGCTTGGGCGGTTCTGCCACCTTCTTCTCTGCCGCCGCTGGGCTGCTCTGCCCGGTCCATGTGGTCGCCGTTCTCGGCGAAGACTTCGACCTCCAGGACCTTGCCTTCCTCCGCGAACGCGGCGTCAACCTCGACGGCGTTGAGCAGCGCCCCGGGAAGACCTTTCGCTGGAAGGGTGCCTACGGCCAGGACATGAACGAGGCCCAAACACTCGCCACCGAGCTCAACGTCTTTCAAGACTTCAACCCCAAGCTGGCGCAGCATCACCTCAACTCGCCCTTCCTCTTCCTCGCCAACATTCAGCCCCAGCTCCAGCTTGCCGTCTTGGAACAAGTGAAGGAGGCGCGCTTCGTCGCCGCCGACACCATGAACCTGTGGATCAACACCGCCCGTGAGACCCTCCTCGAGGTCCTCGCCAGGGTCGATCTCCTGGTCATCAACGAGACGGAAACCCGCCTCCTCGCCGACGAATCCAACACCGTGCAGGCTGCCAAAATCGTTCAGAGCCTCGGCCCCAAAACAGTCATCGTCAAACGCGGTGAGTTTGGCTCCCTCATGCTCGACGGAGACACCTTCTTCATGGCGCCGGCCTACCCAGTGAACCAGGTCTTGGACCCCACCGGCGCCGGAGACACCTTCGCAGGTGGCCTCATGGGCACCATCGCGAGGGCCGGACACGTCGACGCCGAGGTCCT
>Ga0334884_1002336_pt1 | contig 24419 bp, 21 predicted proteins | sample GraSluR1_MG_7_FD_207215 | JGI IMG/M metagenome (GOLD analysis project Ga0334884, IMG submission 207215) | Sludge microbial communities from methane-producing bioreactor in Wageningen University, Netherlands - Granular Sludge_12_05 R1 | ecosystem: Engineered > Bioreactor > Anaerobic >...
TCGGTCGTGAAGCACCACCGCACGTCGCCCGTGCCCGCGTCGAGACAGTAGACCGCGTCGTCGGCCGACGAGCCGTAGTACACCCGATCGCCCTGAGCCACCACGTGAAAGGCGCGATCGAACACGACCGTCGGGCCCAGCGGCACCTTGCGGTAGACGTCGATTCGGGCGGGCGCCTCGGGCCAGGCGGGCTGCGGCGGCAGGGCGGCCCGGTGCGTCCAACGTTCGGCCAGGGGCAACGCGGTCCGCGCGTCGGTCATGCCGCTGCGCCGATGGTCGCCCCGATACGTGGGCCAGTCGGCGCGGGCCGGCGTCAGCGAGAGGGCTCCAACGGTCACAACGACAAGAAGGGCCGTTTTCGCCGCGGTTGTCGTGGAATCGTTCATGGCCGCCTTTCCGTGGTTGCGCGTTGCAGGACGATACGTGGCCCGATTTTGCCACCCGAAGCGCGGACATCTCGCCCGCTTGTCGCCGACGAGCCAAACGCCCGCGCTCGGGAAGATCAACCGTCGATTCTCTTGCGGCGTCTCATGCCGATCGCCGGGCGGCGGCTCTCAGCGCTCGACGATCTTGGGCTCGTGGACCCGCTTGCGCTCGAGGTCCTTGAGTTCGCGGACCCAGATGTTGCGGAAGCGGACCGGGTTGCCGTGGTACTGCAGCATGATCGGGCCCTTGTCGGGATGGGCCTGATAGCTCGGGGCACGGTTGTAGGGCGTGTCGCCTTCGAGCTCGAAGTGGTTCTGGATGACCACGCCGTTGTGCAGCACGGTGATATAGGCTGGGCTGACCAGCTCGCCGGCGTCGTCGAAGCGGGGCGCCTTCCAGATGATGTCGTAGGTCTGCCACGCGCCCGGCTTGCGGCAGGCGTTCACCAGGGGCGGATGCTGCTTGTAGATCGCCCCGCACTGGCCATCGAAGTACGTGGTGTTTTCGTAGGAATCGAGGATCTGGACTTCGTATCGATCCATGAGGAACACGCCGCTGTTGCTGCGCCCCTGTCCTTTGCCGGTAACCTCGGCGGCCGCGGCCCACTCGAGGTGCACCTGGCAGTCGCCGAACTCGGCCTTGCTGCGCACGTTGCCGGGCCCGGCGGTCACCGCCCCGTCGGCGACGACCCACTGGTCGGCCCCGGTCCACTGGGACATGTCGGTCCCGTCGAAAAGGACCACGGCGTCGGAGGGCGCCTTGTCGGGTCCGCCCGGATCGACGACGGCCGGCTCGGCCCACTCGATGCCGCTGAGATACTCGGCCGCCTCGACGGCCGCGTTCGAAGCCAGGGCCGCCGCCGCGACGCCCAGGGCGCATAGGATGGTTCTCGTCATCGTCGATGTACTCCTGGAGTGCTGGTCAAGACTTTCTGCCGCTTTCCCCCGCGGATTGTGTCCCCGTGCCTTGGGTCCCCACCCAACGGAGACATTGTGATCGTCGCGAGGTGCCTTGTCAAACCGATCGACATCGTGGATGCGCAGCGCCGCGGCCGGCATCGCCTTCGGCGCGCCGGCGCGGGACGGGCCCGTCGCCGTGGGCGTTTTCGGCCGGCGCCGCCGGGGGTACAATGGCCGCATGCCGCCCACGCGCCCCTCGCCGCCGTGGGAGAGCGGCCCGTGTGCGCAATCCCGGGGAAACCAAGATGCCATTCGTACGATTTCGCGACCATTTTCCCAAGATCGCCGAACAGGAGACGCGCACCGTCAACGTCTACGATCGGGCGGCGACCGGACTTCCCCCGGATGACTACGCATTCGAAGAGCTGTTCTGCGACGAGCCCGACTGCGACTGCCGGCGGGTGTTCTTTCACGTGACGTCGTCGGAGCGGACCGACGTGCTGGCCGTGGTCGCCTACGGGTGGGAGAGTTGGGATTTCTACGCGGAGTGGTCGGGGGAGGAGGACGCGGAAATCGTCACCGACCTGAAAGGCCCGACGTTGGATCTGAGCAGCCCCCAGTCGGACCTGGCCCCCGCGATCCTTCGGCTCGTCAAAGACGCGCTGCACGACGAGGGGTACGTCGAGCAGATCCGCCGCCACTACCGGATGTTTCGGCAGCGGATCGGCCAAACACCTTAGACGACCGCGACTTGCGAAACCGCATCGAGAACGATCCGCGTCATCGAGCGGTCGGCGGCAGGCGAGACGCCCGCACCACAACGATTCGTCCAAGCTATTTGTGAGCGCCCTCGCTTGAGTCGGCGTGCGAGGGTGATTATACATAGCCGTCATGGGGAAGTCATCGGCCCAAAGCGATCGGCGACGGCCCCGCGCCGTGCGCTACCACCCGCTGGTCATCGTGCTGGCGGCGGTGTGCACCGGGATCGCGGGCGACCGCCTGGCGGGGGCGCCGACCTCGGTCTGGCTGCTGGCCACGGCGACGGCCGGCATGCTGTGGCTGCCGCTACGGTGGCGCCGTTGGGACCGCCTTGCCGGGATCGTGCTGCTGGCGGCCGTCGCCTCGTGGGGCGCCGCGTGGCATCACCTGCACTGGAACGCCTTCCGCGGCGACGATTTGGGGCACTTCGGCCGAAGGGAGCCCCAACCCGTCTGCCTCGAGGCCGTCGCCATCAAGGGGCCCCGGCGGCTCCCGGCGCCCCGATTCGACCCGATGCGGATCATCCCTCAGGGCGATCGCACGCAGGTCGAAATCGAGGTGCTTGCGATCCGCGACGGCGCCGATTGGCGCCCCGCGTCGGGCAAGACCCGCTTGACTGTCGAGGGCCACCTGCTCGGGGTTCGCGCGGGCGACCGGCTCGAGGTGTTCGGACACGTGTCGGCGAATCCGCCGGCCGTGAATCCCGGAGGCTTCGACTACGCGGCGCGCGAGCGCTCCGATCGACGACTCTGCCAAGTTCGCAGCGCGTATCCCGACTGCGTTACGGTGACGCGCCGGGCCAAGCTGGGCACGCCGCGCGTATGGGTGCAATGGGCGCGCTCGGCCGGCGACCGCATCCTCGGACGGTTCATCGGCCGCGATCGAGCGGGTCTGGCCGCGGCCGTGCTGCTCGGCGCCCGGGAGGAAGTCGAGCTCGAACAGGCGCGGGCCTTCATGGAGACGGGGACGGTCCACCTCCTGGCGATCTCGGGACTTCACGTGGGCATCGTGGCCGCCGCGCTGGGCGTGGCGCTGCGATTCCTGTTGGTCCGTCCGTCGCGGACCGCAGTGACCGTGGCCCTGGTGACGACGCTTTATGCGCTGTTGGCCGATGCGCGGCCCTCCGCCGTTCGGGCGGCCGTGCTCGTCGTGGTCTTCTGTGCGGCCACCTGTCTGGGCCGCCCGCGCCTCGACTTCAATTCGCTTGCCGCCGCGGGATTGGCGATTCTCGCGTGGAATCCCACGCACCTATTCGGCACGGGGGCCCAGCTTTCCTTTCTGTCGGTGGCCGGGCTGATGTGGTTCGCACCGTACTGGTTCGCCACGTCGCCCGAGGAAGAACGCTTGCGACGGCTGATCTGGGAAAGCCGCGACTGGCCTGACCGGCTTCTATGGTTGTGTTTGCGCAGTCTCCGTTCCTTGACCCTCGTCAGTGCCGTGCTCTGGATGCTCAACCTGCCCTTGGTGACGGCCCGATTTCATCTGTTGCCGCCGGGGGCCATTTTGCTGAACACGCTGCTTTGGATCCCCATGGCCGCGGCCCTGGCGAGCGGATTGGGCGTGCTGTTGTTCGGCTGGTTCGTGCCCCCGGTAGCTGCGGTGTTCGGCTGGTGCTGCGATGCCTCGCTCTGGGTGGTGGAATCGGGGGTCGAACTGGCCCGAGTCGCTCCATGCAGCCATTTCTGGGTGCCGGGGCCGGCCGACTGGTGGATTCTCGGATTCTATGGGGGGCTGGGCCTGGCGGCCGCGTGTCCGGCGATTCGCCCGCCAAGGCGGTGGTGTCTCGCCCTGCTGGCTGGCTGGATGGCGGTGGGCTTGGTGCCCTCGATGCTTCGAGAGCGCGAAGGTCGCTTGCAGTGCACCGTTCTCTCGGTGGGACACGGCTGCGCGGTCGTCCTCGAGTTGCCCTCGGGCCAAACCATGCTCTACGACGCGGGCCAGTTCGGGTCGCCCTCGTTCGGCGCCAGGTCGATTGCCCGACATCTCTGGTCGCGGGGACGCACCCATCTCGACGCGGTGGTTCTCTCGCACGCCGATGCCGACCACTACAACGCCCTGCCCGAACTGTTCGACTACGTTTCGGTCGGCGTGGTGTACGTCAGCGAGGTGATGTTTCAGAGGAACAACGCCGCATTGGACGCCCTTGCCGAGGCCATCGACGCGAGGCAGGTGCCCTTGCTCGCGGTTCGTGCGGGCGACCGGCTCGAGGGGGGCGAGGGATGCCTGGTCGAGGTCGCCCATCCGCCCGACCGGTGGGTGCTTGGAAGCGACAACGCGAACAGCGTCGTGTTGGCCGTCGCATACCGAGGCCGGCGAATTCTGCTTCCCGGCGATCTCGAGCCGCCGGGACTCGACAGCCTCCTGGCCGAAGAGCCGTGGGACTGCGACGTGCTGCTTGCCCCCCATCACGGGAGCCGCGGCAGCAATCCGCCAGGATTGGCTGCCTGGGCATCCCCTGAGTGGGTGGTTGCAAGCGGCGGTTTCGACGACTGTCAGCCCGCGACCACCCAGGCCTATCGAGCGATCGGAGCCGAGGTGCTCCACACCGCCGAGACCGGCGCGGTCTCGGTGAGCATCGACGGAAGCCGTTTCGTTGTAACCTCCTTTCTGAAAAGCCGTTAGGTGTTGGTGGACCGGGCCGATCGCTCGTTCTGCCGATCGGTCCGGAACGGTAAGTGAATCGACAGCGAAGGAAGCGGTCGGGCAACGATGCGTCGAATGAGGGAAAATTGGCCCCCTCGTACGTGTTGCTCTTCGTGTCTTTTCTGGTTCATCCGGAATTCGCGTAGGTGGTCGCACGGGACGGAGTACCGGAGCCTCTTCTTGGTTTTTGCTTTCGCGGCGATTCCGCTCTGTAAGCGGCGGCAACCCCCGTTGCAAAAGCGGCGGCAACTGCTACACTTATCGTTCTGGTGGTTGGTAATTGTCAGTTTTGGGTAGAGTTCTTTTCTGGACACGGTGGGAGGAGCGTGCTTCGCTGGAAGCACGGTGAGCCGGCTGGACTGGAGGAAACGCGGTAACCGATGACTATCACCAAAGAGCGGAAACAGGAACTGATCGGACAGTTCAAGCGTGGCGAGCACGACACCGGCTCCGCGGAAGTGCAGATCGCGATTCTCACGAACCGGATCAACGGACTGACCGAGCATTTGCGGACCCACTCGAAGGATTTCGCCGGCCGACGGGGTCTGCTGATGTTGGTGGGCCGTCGTCGCCGCCTGTTGGACTACCTCCGAAGGGTCGATCCGAACCGCTATCTGGACGTGATCCGGCGTCTTGAGATTCGCAAATAGTCGCATCGTCTCCTCTTTGCTCCCCCCGGTCGGCTCCGTGCGCGGCACGACGTCGGCAATGGTACACGCGTTGGGCATCGCCGCCAGGGGCCCACGCACTCTTCGTCGGAGTGCGGCCAACGGGTTTGCGCGCCGCGATCGCTCGGTTTTTCGCGCCGGTTTCGGGAAGGAGCTTGCATTGCAGGTGAAGGGAAGAAATTGAAAGTACGTGTTGAGAAAACCATTGGAGCGGGGACTCTTTGGCTTGAGACCGGAGAGCTGGCAAAGCAGGCCGCGGGCAGTTGTTTGATCGGTTACGCCGAAACGGTCGTCCTGTGTGCGGCCGCCACGGGGCCGCCGCGCGTGGGCATTGACTTCTTTCCCCTGACGTGCGACTACCGCGAGCGGGTGGCCGCCGCGGGCAAGTTTCCCGGGGGGTTTCTCAAACGGGAAGGCCGGCCCACCCTCAAGGAAACCCTGACGGCCCGGCTGATCGACCGGCCCATCCGTCCCCTGTTCCCCGACGGGTTCAACGACGAGGTCCAGGTCCAGGCATTCGTCATGGCCAGCGACCGCCAGAACGATGGCGACGTGCTGGCGATGAACGGGGCCTCGGCGGCTCTGAGCGTCTCCCCCATGCCCTTTCAAGGGCCCATCAGTTCGGTGCGGCTGGGGTACATCGACGGGCAGTTCATCCCCCTGCCGACCCACGACCAGCTCGAGGAGAGCGATCTGGACTTGATCGTCTCGGGCTCAAAAGAGGCGATCCTGATGATCGAGGGCTTCGCGCGCGAGATGCCCGAGGACCTCATGGCCGAGGCCATCATGACGGCGCACGGTTACATCCGCGAGCTGTGCGACCTCCAGTTGGAGTTGATGGAAAAGGCCCATGTGGTCAAGGCGGCGTTCCAGCCGCCCGAATCGACCGGCCTCTACGACCGGCTCAAGGATCGGTATGCCGAGGCGTTTCGCGAAGCGAAGCGGACCGAGGGCAAGCAGGCTCGGGCCGAGGCGTGCGCCGCGTTGAAAGAGCGCGTCGCCGCCGAGATGTTCCCCGGCGCCGAAGGCGAGGGACCCGTGGTTCCCGACGAGTTCCACAAGGCGTGGCACGATCTCGAAAAGCACGTCGTGCGGGACTTGATCCTCTCGGGCACGCGTGCCGACGGCCGGGGCTGCAAGGACCTTCGCGAAATCGTGTGCCGGGTCGACGTTCTGCCCCGCGTGCACGGGTCGGCCCTGTTTCAGCGGGGCGAGACCCAGGCCATGATCACCGTCACGCTCGGCACGCCCCGCGACGAGCAGCGGGTCGACGGACTCGTCGAGGAGTATACGAAGAAGTTCATGCTCGACTACTACTTTCCGCCGTTCTCCGTGGGCGAGTGCCGGCCCATTCGAGGCCCCGGGCGGCGCGAGTTCGGCCATGGCGCCCTGGCCGAGCGGAGCGTCAAGCCCGTGCTGCCCGACGCCGACAATTTTCCCTATACGATCCGCATCATCTCCGACATCCTCGAGTCGAACGGGTCGAGCTCGATGGCGAGCGTCTGCGGAGCGACCCTGGGATTGATGTCGGCGGGCGTGCCGATCAGCAACCCGGTGGCGGGCATTTCGGTGGGCCTGGTCAAGGAAACCGACCGGTGGGTCCTGCTGACCGACATTCTCGGCGAGGAGGACCATTACGGCGACATGGATTTCAAAATCGCCGGCACCCAGAACGGCATCACCGGCATCCAGCTCGATCTGAAGATCGACGGCATCAGCGAAGAGATCCTGCGGGCGACGTTGGTCCAGTCGCGGGAGGCGCGGATCGAGATCCTGCGGAAGATGCTGAGCACGATTCCGCGGCCGCGGGCCGACATCTCCGCCTGGGCGCCGCGCCTGCTGCGCACCCAGATCGACCCCGAGAAGATCGGCCTGTTGATCGGCCCGGGCGGAAAGACGATCCGCGCGATCCAGGAGAGCACCGGCGCCCTGATCGAAGTCGACGACGACGGGACCGTGACCGTCGCCTCGTACAACATGGAGGGGGCGAACGAGGCCTTGCGCCAGGTCGAGGCCCTGACCGCCTCGGTCGAGGTGGGGAAGATCTACGAGGGCCGGGTCACCAGCGTCAAGGACTTCGGCGCCTTCGTCGAGATCCTTCCCGGCAAGGACGGCCTCTGCCACATCAGCGAGCTTTCGGAGAGCTACGTCGCCAGCGTGTCGGACGTCTGCAAGGTGGGCGACCGCATGCAGGTCAAGGTCATCGCCATCGACGACCAAGACCGCGTCAAGCTCAGCCGCAAGATCGCCATGCGCGAGATGGCGGCCCCGGAATAGCCACCGGCTCGCCCACGATGGCAACCGGGGTGGCCGCGGCCGATGTCGCAAGCCCGCCCAGTCGGGCCGCGGGCCTCGACCGCGGCCGGCCCCAAGCGGTGGATGCTGACTCGGCTCCAGGCGTCGTGCACGGCCGTTCGGGAGCCCCGGGCGACGTGCGGGCAGACACGTCTTCCTCCCGACTCGATTGGCATCGGGCTCATGAATGCACCGTCGAACGGATCGGCTGGCGAGGTCAACCAGAGGCTGGTCGACCAGTACACCGAGATCGCGCGCCTGGCGGGCGGACTGGCCCACGAGATCAAGAACCCGCTCTCCACGATCCGCTTGAACATGGAGCTTCTCGCCGAGGACTTCCGCGACTCGGAGAACCCGCGCGACCGCCGCGCGCTGTCGAAGGTCCGGGTCGTCGAGCGGGAATGCCAGCGCTTGCAGGAGCTGCTCGACGACTTCCTCAATTTCGCCAAGGTGCGCAAGCTGAACCTCGAGCCGGCCGACCTGAATCAGCAGGTCCGACAGTTGCTCGACTTCTACCACCCCAAGGCGAAGGAGGCCCGCATCGAGCTGATCGACTACCTGGCGAGCGATCTTCCCACCGTGCTTCTGGATCGCGAGTCGTTTCGGGCGGCGCTGTTGAACCTCGTGCTCAACGCCGAGCAGGCCATGCCCGACGGCGGGCAGTTGGTGGCCCGCACGCGCGTCACCGGCGAGGGCGTGGCGCTGGATCTGATCGACACGGGCTGCGGGATGGACGAGTCCACCCAGACCCACGTGTTCGACGCTTTCTTCTCGACGAAGCGAGGCGGATCGGGGCTGGGGCTGCCCACGACCCGCAAGATCATCGAGGCCCACGGCGGGCAAATCGAGGTGCAGAGCGAGATCGGGCGCGGCACGCAGTTCACGATTCGGCTGCCCGTCCCGGCCCGCCTCGCCGCGACGCCCCCGGCACCCCCCGATTCTCCCGCGAAAGGAACGTCGCAACGATAGGACCGTTTTCATGGCGAAACCGGATAGCTCCTCCTCCGACGAACGTTCGGGTCCGCCCGTCGAAGTGCTGATCGTCGACAACGACGAGGCCCACGCCGAAGTCGTGGCCGAAAGCCTCGATCGGGTCGGATTCTCGTGCCACACGGCCGCCTCCGGCACCCGGGGGGCCGAGATGATCGCCGAGGGCGACTACCACGTCGTGATCACCGACCTGGTGATGGACGACGTCGACGGGTTCGCCCTGCTCGCCCAGGCCCGAAAAGACCTGCCCGAGGCCGAGGTCATCTTGATGACCGGCCACGGGACGGTTCCCTCGGCGGTGACGGCCATGCAGCAGGGGGCTTTCAACTATCTGCTCAAGCCGCTCGACCTCGGCCAGCTTCGCGCGATCACCGCGAAGGCCGCCGAGAGCTCCCGGCTCCGCCGGGCGAACGTCGAATTGAACCGGCGCCTCGACGAGCGGTTCGGCTTCGAAGGGGTCGTGGGCGACAGCCCCCAGATGCGCGACGTGATCGAGCGGCTCAAACGAATCGCCCCCACGAACGCGAGCGTGCTCATCCAGGGCGAGACGGGCACGGGCAAGGAACTCGTCGCCCAGGCCATCCACCAGAACAGCCCCCGCAAGAACAAGCCCTTCGTGGGCCTCAACTGCGCCGCCTTGAGCGAAAACATCCTCGAGAGCGAGCTTTTCGGCCACGTGAAGGGGGCGTTTACCGACGCCTCGGCCGATCGGGTGGGAAAATTCGAGTACGCCCACGGCGGCACGCTCTTTCTCGACGAAGTGGGCGACATGCCCCTGGCCACCCAGATCAAGCTGCTCCGCGTGCTCGAGAACGGCGAGATCACCCGCGTCGGCTCGAACGATCCCGTCAAGGTCAACGTGCGGATCCTCTCGGCGACGAACCGCAACCTGGAAGACGCCGTCGAGGCGGGCACCTTTCGCGAAGACCTCTATCACCGGCTCAAGGTGATCACCGTGCGCCTGCCGACGCTGCGCGAGCGGGGCGCCGACATGCCCGTGCTCATCGACCACTTCATGAAGCTCTTCGCCAGGAAGCACGGCAAGCAGGTCAAGGGAGTCTCGCCCGCCGCCCGGCGCCGAATCCTCTCATACGAGTGGCCGGGCAACGTGCGGCAGTTGCGCAACGTGGTCGAGAGCATGGTCGTGGTCGACTACGATGGGCTGCTCGACGTCGACGACCTGCCCGAGGAGCTCGCCGAGCCCGCCGAACCCGAAACCCAACCCGCCCGCGCGTCGTTGACGGCTTTGGTGGGCAAGCCTCTGCATGAGCTCGAACGGCTGTTCATCGCCGAGACGCTCCGCGTCAGCGGCGGCAACCGCGAAGAGGCGGCCAACATGCTGGAAATCGGCGAGCGCACGCTGTACCGGAAGATCAAGGAGTACGGGTTGTAGGAGGCCCGGTCCAGCCGTACACTGCCCCCGGACGCGCGGCGCTGCGGCGCGCGAGCCGCCGGCCGGGGCGTCTTTGCCATGCACGAGGCAGAGTCCATGCCCTCGGAGCGGAAGGTCATGAGTTCGCGGCAATCGGAGGGCCCGTGGCGTCAGAAGCGTCCCTTCCCGCACCCGTCGCGCGTGCCCGGCTCGTCGCTTGCGCGACGAGAGGCGTTTCGCCCGTGGTTACCGAAGTGTGCGTTCAATACGTCGAGGCCGCTCGCTTTCGAGTCGGCGATCGGGAATTGTCGATGCGGGAGTGGCTGCGTTTCGAATGGCAGCGCACCGGGCTTCCCTTTCGCTTGGCGAACGAAGCCTGCGGGGTCGCCAACGCGGCCACGCGCAAGTATCTTACGGCCGACCACCTCGGGTACGATCCGCCGGTGGAGGCTTTCGTCAGCCTGGCCGAGTACGCGAATCGACACGGGAAGCCGGAAGGACGGCCGTACTTCAGCAGCGACGGCAAGCGGCCGATCCCGGGCGCGGAGTGGGCCAAAATGGGGGCCGAATTCCGGTGCGAGGTCGGCGTGACAAACGTCTGGCGCGAGCCGCAGCTCGGTGGTTTCGAGCGAATGCAAGGCGATCGCAACCACCCGACGCCACCGAGGATTGCGAACAGCGCAACCGGCTCCGAAAAAGGCCGAGGGTCGTTGACGCCCGGGGGTGCCTGCCGTTACTATGGGGGAGCCTCGGGCCGCCGCGTTCGCCTCCGTTGGAGGGCTCGCTTCGCCCGGCGTCATAGGGGGCCCGTGGCAAAGCAGTTTGGGTTACGGCCCGTCGACATGCAGCCGGCAGGTTCTGAGCAATGAGTTCCTCCGAGTCAAACGACCACCCACGGTTCATCGAGATGACCGGCAAGACGCTGTTCCGCGTGCTGAGCGATCAGTGTCCCACGCCCACCGAGTTGGCGGAGGTGGGGGTCAACGACGAAAGCATCATCCGCGTCAACCCCCAGGGCGACATCGAGATCCGCCGCCCGGGACGCTGGGACGTGATCGGTGGTCTGCTGGGCGACTTCGAGGAACGGATCCGCCGCGAGACGGGGCTCGACTGGTCGTGACAAGGGATCGCGTCGCCCAAGGGTTTTTCGAGTTCTATCGGAAGATGGCCGCGCGGTTTGCGCCCGGTCGGCGCGAGCCCGGCGCGCCCTGACGTCAAGGCACCGTTGCCCCCACCTGTTTGCGCCAGGCATCGAGCTTTTTGCGCAGGCCGGCCGCGACGTCGGGCCGCGCGCCCGCCAGGTCGCGCTGCTCGCCTGGGTCGTCGCCGAGGCGGTAGAGTTCGACCTTCGCCGTGTCGAAGAACTCGATGAGCTTCCAGTCGCCTTGGCGGACCGCGCCGGCCGAGCGCCCCCCGAGGAAGTGCGGCTTTTCGAGCGGATAATGCCAGTAGAGCGCGTCGCGCGCCAGCCGCGCCCCCGGGTCCTTCCACAGCGCGAGGATCGACACCCCGTCGAGCGTGTGCGCCGGGTCGGGGGCGATGCGGGCCGCCTCAAGCAACGTGGGGTAGAAGTCGACGGTGCACACGGGCGTGTCGCAAACCGTACCGGGCGGCACCACGCCCGGCCAGCGCACCACGAGCGGCTCGCGAATGCCGCCCTCGTAGAGCGTCGACTTGCCCGCGCGGAGCGGGGCGTTCGAGGTCACGCGATCCTCGCCGCCGTTGTCCGAGGTGAACACGACGAGGGTCCGCCCGTCGAGGCCGAGTTCTCGCAGCTTGTCGAGAATCCTCCCCACGCCTTGATCGATCGATTCGAGTTGGGCGGCCAGATGCGGGTTGTTTCGCGGGGCTTTCGGTCCCTTGCCGGCCCCCGGCTTCGCCTCGTACTTGGCCACGATCTCGGGCTTGCCCACCAGGGTCGTATGGACGGCGTAATGGCTCAGGTAAAGAAAGAAAGGCCGCGCCCGATTCCGCTCGATGAACTCGACCGCCTCGAGGCTCAGGCGATCGACGAGGTATTCGTCGGGCAGTCGCGGGGCAATGTCGGGGTTGAAGTGGTAGGGGGGGTAGTAGCTGCCTCCGGCGATCCCTCGCTTCTCGGAACAGATCACCTCATCGAACCCGTGCCGCGAAGGCGGCACTTCGACGGCGCCGTGATGCGCGTAGCCGGTCAGATGCCACTTGCCGATCAGCCCGGTCGCATACCCTGCCCCCCGAAACCCTTCGGCGAGCGTCACGTGCTCGGTCGACAGGTGCTTCGGATCATTCGGCCTGAGGTAGTCGGTGATTCCCACCCGGGCGGGATACTGCCCCGACATCAGGCTGGCTCGATAGGGCGAGCAGACGGGGGCGGCCGCATAGGCGTGGGTGAAGCGCATGCCCTCGGCGGCCATCCGGTCGAGCCACGGCGTTTCGTGGAAGCGATTGCCGTAGCAGCCCAACTCGGCCCATCCGAGATCGTCCGCAAGGATCAGCACGATGTTGGGCCTGTGGCCCGGTCCCGCCACGGCGTCGCATTCTGCCGCAACGATCGACGCGACCGCAGCAAGGACGGCAAGCATCCGCGCCGCGATTCCCGGCGGCCATGGTCCCGGCAAGTCAAAGGGCGCTCGTGGCCCGATACCGGATACACCTCGCATCGCATCATCTCCAACAAACTCTGGCCTTTCCGGGGAACGGCCGGACTCCGCCAAAACCGACGCATCGGGATCCATGACCGGCCGTCGACTCGACGCGAAGCTCCATGTCTTCAACGTGCTCGAGCAGCTCCCGATGGGCCTCTTCCAGACTGCGGACAACCTTTCCTCCGACGCGATCGTTCACGATATACGACACGAAATGCAGCGTTTTGCCGGCACGGGTCGCCTTCATCACCCGCCTTTCGTCAACAAGTATTTCGCCATCCACACAACGACCGAATCGAATCTCTCCGGTGCAAAAGAACGGATTCATCCATCCATCGGCCTGAAGCACCCGTCGACCCTGGCTGGCATGGACGCTCACGCGCGAGTCCCAGAAGAAATCTCCATGACCCTCGATGCGGTCTAATTCCCGATGACGAACTCACGAAGCGGTCGGTATCCCGCCTTTTCCATCAGCGCATCCCAGTTGGCCGGCAGTCGTATTTCCTCGATCGCCGCTCCCATACCGCCGGCCAGCGTCTGCACTTTGTTCCGATTCGGGTCGCCACAGACCACGATCTGCAGCTTTCCACGTGTGACGGCCGGGGTGGTCACAATGTCTTCCCATCCCGGGAATCTCGGGTACCATGGCGGCAGTCTTCCCTTCTCGGCTCCGGGTGCCCTCATGGACCTTGCGAGCTCCTGCTCAAAGGACCCCAGCACCCGGCCGAACGAGCCGTACACTTTCGAAAAGACCCATTCGTACGTGATCCTTCTCGCGCTGCTCGTCAGATCGTCGATGAGGCCTCGTTTGGTATAGCCTCCGGCCGCAAGCAGCTCGGCGACTCCCGGCGTCAGCAGAAGATACCGGCGCGAATCGATCATTCCGCTGGCAAACATTTCCCCGCGCGTGACACCATAGGCCATGAGTTGCATGACCATTTCGGGATCGGACGTCGCCGGAATGAGGTTCTGGCCCCAGATGGTACTATTGGCGGCGGCAATGGTGCTCGCGTCTCTCGAGAAGCCTTTTTCCACGTGAAAGGGAGCCCATCCGATCCGATCCAATGCCTCTTCATCTTCCGCCAGGATCCAGGATTGCGTCTTACCGAAGGTGCCCATCTGGGTTTCCTTGATTCGGTAACCCGCAATATTCCTCTCGATGAGACCCAAGGCGCGGCCGATGACCTGGTTCGTGGAGTGAGTGATCAGGCCTTGGCCATGATCGATCTGAAGCTGCCTGGCCAGCGGCCCGTTCACCAGATAGAAATGCACAAACGAGTGGGTGCTGCCGCCCGACATGGATAATCGGAACGCGGGGTTGCCCATCGCCTTGACCGCCGCGATCAAGACGGGCATATGCTCCGGCCGGCAGCCGGCCATCACGCCATTCGCCGCGATGTTCCATGGCGTTGCCCTCAGATTTGCCGCCGGGAGGACGGCGATCTCCTCGTCCGGGGAATAATCGGTGTACTTGAGAAACTCCTGGATTCTTCCCACCGTCGGCGGCACAATGGCCAGCCCGTCACTCCAATTGCATTCGGCGAAGTACCGATGGATTGCATCGATCGAACCGGTGAATACGATTTCCTTTCCTCTCTCAACGGTGGTGTCGGTCGCGGGAATGGGCGTGGTTAGCGCTTGGATGATTTGAGGGACAACGACCAATCTGCTGTATTGCTGGAGTTGCGCGTTCGAGTGAAGATCAAACGGGCCCGGATGGACGGCGACCTGGATCGAGGGCACGCCATGATCGATTCCCACGGCGCGCGCCTGCTTGTCGAATCCGGGAGCGGTCACAACGACCCCCGGAATACCCAGCTTCTCCGCTGCGATGACCGCGCGACACGCGCGGGGCGTGCAGGTCCCTCATCCGCCGTTTCCGCTGATCACCGCGTCGCAACCCTTTTCCTTGAAGACGGCCTGCAGCGTTGCGGGGTCTGGCGAAGCGTCGTCATGACCCGCCGCCCGCATCGCGTCGTCGATCTCCGCGTAAGAAATGATCTTGAGATCGGGATACTTCTTCTTCAGCGACTCACCAATTACGGGAAGGGTAATATCGGCCTTGAACGCACGATTCCATACCAGGCAAACCGTCTTGCCCGCCAGGGTATCGAGGCGCGGAGCCATCGTGATCATCGTCACCGTGGGATCGCCGAGAGGACTCACCACGCTGTAGACCGGTTCAGCCGAGTTGTCCGGAGCCGCTGCAGTGGTAGCGGCCTCTTGCGCCGATGCCCGGGCGCCGAAAAAATCGGCTGGAACCGGCGCCATGCCGCCAAGACCGGCCATCAGCAAAACGGCGAGCCCCGTCGACAAACCGAGCAGGGATCGAAGCGAAGGCGTGTGGACTTCTCTCTGGTTCATTGTGCTTTCCTTCATTCGACTCGAGGGGTCGGGGTACCGACCATGGAATATGGGATGGTTCGCGCGGGTCCGTTTGCTTCCGCTCGGCATGCCTACGGCTCGCCCTTGCCCGTCTCCACGGCCTCTGCGGGGTGCGCCGCGAGGTACTCGGCGGCCAGATCCTTGCCCGCCAGCAGGCCGTCAAGCCCCCTCACTTTCGCGAGTTTCCTGTTTGCCGAGAAAGCCGTCAAGCATCCTGCCCACTTCCTCGCACACTTGGATGATTGAAACCCCAGAAGCACGTGCAAGTTCCGCGGCCGGCCTCTCGCGGTGGTTTGCTTTCGCCTCGGATCAAACGACGCCGTCGCAAGGCCTTCGGCACCACGAAGCCCCGCGACCACGCCCCGAAGTGTTCCAACCACTCCAGCCGCCGTCAGGCCCGCCACTTCGTGCCATCCACGCAACGATTTCCAGAAACGTCTGCCGCAGAAGCTCGGTCGGCTCCGTCGACGCCACCGATCCTCCCGATGAGGCGCTCGCGGGGTGATTGCGTAGCCCCGAAAAGCCCGCCTCCGTACCAAGGAAGTGCCGATCTGGTCGGTCCATTCGACGGTCCCCGCATGGGGCGACAAAACCGCCGGCATTCTCGCGGAATCGCCGCGGTATCGCGCCCTTGGAGCGGGGTTGCCTTGCACCCGGTCTGGGGCCTTGGCGCCGGGCGTCCGATGGTTGCTCCAGGAACCGAGGCCCACACCCCGGAATGCCGCTCAACAAGATTGCCGAGGACGGATACAATAATTCCGATGGCGCTGCCGTTGCGACCATGCCGAAAATGGCCCCCGCTGATCGCCGGCTCCACCCGAAAGCCCCGGCTGTGCCCTCGGATGGGGGAGCGGCCAATTCCCGAAACATCCCTACAAGAAGCGCGCCCCCGATACAAAGCATTGCCCTTCCCGTAGACGCGGCATCCTGCCGCGCTCTCGAAAAAGCCGCAGGATGCCATTCCTTCTTGCCTCGAACAACAAAGGGGGCCCTTCGCCCCCGATCGTTTGCGGGCTGGACCAAGGTTGCCTGCTGGCTTGCATGATCCAGAAGCCGTGGAGCGGCGCCATGAAAACTCTGCTGATGGGAGCCATCCTTCTCGTTCCCGTCGCGCACTGCGGGTGTGAGGCTTCGCAGGACGAACGTCTCGAGCCGGTGGTCCAGTTGGGACACACCAGGGCGATGCGGACGCTCCGCTTCAGTGCCGGCGGGCGATGGCTGATCACTTCCGCGCACGACGGCCGGGTGCTCCAGTGGGACGCTGAGCGCGGAAACCTGGTTCGTTCTTTCGCGGCTTCCGGGTTCGAGGTCGGCCCGGATGGCCGGTCGATGCTCGTGCTCGTTCGGCAGGGCGCCGCGATCACGCCGACGTGGATCGATCTGGACACCGGCCGAGTGATGCAGCGCGTGGACGAAGCGGCCCACGCCCCCGCATTTCAGGCGGCCTCGCTGACGATCGACGGCCGGTACGCGCTCCTTCTTGCTGGCGGTGGCAGAGATTTGTTGGAGCGATTGTGGCTGTGGGATTGTCGGGCGGAGCGATTCGCGTGGCGCCCGGGAATGCCTCTTCCGTTCGAAACGCAAGACGACGAGGGGCACGCCGATTTCGCCGAGGGGAACGCCTGGGTTACGCAATACTTGCAGGCAGACCGCCGGGCGGTGCTCTTCTGCCGCTCGGTTCGACCCGACGGCCGTTTGCTCGCCACGCAAAGCCCCGTGGGCGACATCGCCTTTACCCCCGACGGCCGGCACATGCTGACCCGGCATTGGGACGACACCGGCTCGGCCACCGACGTAACCCTGCTTTGGGACATCGAGTCGGCCGAACCGCTGGCCACCTTCTTCGAGCCGTTCGCCGAACCCCAGCCCTTCTGCTACAGCCCGGACGGCAGGCTCTTCGTCCGCGGCATCGGCCACCCGACGGCGGCCATCTGCGAGGTCGCCACCGGCAAAACCCGGCACGCGTTGGAGGGCCACGAGGGGAAGATCACGTCCCTCGCGTTCTCGCCCGACGGGAAGACGGTGCTCACCGGGTCGCGCGAGGATTCGGTGATCTTCTGGGATGCCGCCACCGGCCGACGACTGCGCCAAGTAACGGTGCGGGGCGGCGTGCGCTCGCTCGCTTACGCGCCGGATGGCGAGCGCTTGCTCGTGGGCACCTGGGGATGCGTAGCGGTCCTCTACGACACTGGCTCGGGTGCGATCGTAGGCTCGTTCGGCGACGTTCCCATCGAGCGTTCCCGTGCGGGGGTGATCGCGGCGTTCGATCCCACCGGCCGGCGCGTCGTGACGCGGACCCAAGGCGGGCATTGGAGGCAGACGGAGGCCGCGCTTTGGGACGCCGAGACCTTCGGCCGACTGCGGCCACTCTGCGTGCCTTACCTCGACCCGATCACGCTGAGTCCCGACGGCGCCTGGGCCCTCGCATGGCACCGCAAGGCTGACTCAGGGCTCCTGCTCTGGAACCTCAAGACCGCCGAGGTGGTCCATCGCTTCGACGATCATCTGTCGGGCCCGCAGTTCCTTTTCTGGGACGACAAGGACGAATGGCCCAGCACGGCAGGCGACGGGGCGCTGCGAGGCTGGCGCGAGCGCCATGGCGGTGCGCGCTCGCAGACCCGAATTGCTTTCCCCCGCGAGTTTCGAGAGGTCGTGCCCACGCTCGGATTATCGGCCGAAGCGGCCGAGTGGATCGAGGGCTTCCTACTGCGAACGTCCGAGCGATGGCCGTTGCATTCGGGGCCCGCCACCGACCGGGTCATCAGCTCCGACGGTTCGCGCGGGGCGACGTGGAGGCGCGCCCCCACGCAAGACGCGACGTCGGTCACCATCCACGACCTCGAGGAAAACTCGGTCTTGCGGGAGCTGAACGTGCCCGGCCATTCGATGATTCGTGCGGCGTTCTCCCCGGACGCATCGCGCATTCTCGTGGGCGCCATGTCCAAGTCGTGGAAGGCGATGGCGAGTCTTTGGGAGGTGAGCTCCGGCAAGTCGCTGTGGAGCATCGACGACGTTTTCGGCAAACAAGGTCTCCAAATCGAGCACATCACGTTTTCGCCCGATGGCCGCTACGTGGTGCTCGCCACGTCGTTCCATCGCACGGCGCTTGTGCTCGACGCGCGCAAGGCCGCGAAACGGTTCAAAACGGACGGGCGACCGGAGTTCGGCCCTCATGCAAAGCGGGCCCTGTTCTTCGGCAACCGCCACGCCCTCTGGGACGTCGAGTCGGCGACGATGCTGCACGACTTCGGGCAGCATCGTCCAATCGACCGCTTTGTGTTCAGCCCCGGCGGCAACACCCTCTGGGTGCGCGGCAGGCACACCGGTCTCTACTCCGCGGCGTCGGGTGCGCTGTTGCACGAGACGGGGGATCTCGTTTCGGCGTTCAACGACAAGACGTTCGGGCTCGACGGCACGCGCTTCGTGACGCGTTCTCGCCGCGTTCGGACGCCCGAGACGGTCCTCTGGGACTTCGAGACCGGCAACCGGGTCGCGGAACTGGTTGGGCCCGACGGCCTCGCGAGTTCCAACGCCACGTTCACGCCCGACGGCCGGAATCTGGTGACGATACTTTCCCGGGAGGTCGCCACCGCCGCGGAACCGAGCGGCGAAAGCCCCTCGGCGCCATCGTCCCCGCGCCGCTACCAGACCGGGTTGCTCGTCTGGGATGCCGAAACGGGCAAGAGGTTGTCGTGCGAGATGGCCGACGTCGGCCTGACCGTGAATACGCCCGACCGGCTGATGTTCCTGCCCGACGGTCGGCACTGCCTGACGGTCCATGCCGACGCGGTGGTATTATGGAAGATCGAATCGGGACTGCCGGTGCACGTGTTCCGCGAGAGCGGGCCGCTTGCCGCCGTGGACCTCGCTCCCGACGGCCGCTCGCTGCTGGTCATTCTGGCCGACCGCGGTGCAACCCTGTGGGATCTGCCGGCGCGCAAAAAAGTCCGCTCGTTCGGCAGGCTCCCTACCTTCGGGCACGTGCAGCCGTCGACCTTCTGGCGTGCCGACTCGCGGTTCAGCGCCGACGGGCGACGGATCATCACCACTTCGCACGACGGGCGGGGCGTTCACCAACTCGATGTCGCCACGGGCCGGGTCGTTGGCAGCTTCTATCTGCTCGGCGACGGCGGCGATGCCGTGACCTTCACGCCCGGCGGGCGTTTCGCGGCGACCTCGCCCGCGCTGGTGTCCTATCGCAAGCCGGGAACCAACACGCTCGCGCCGATCGACGGCACCAGGTGACGGGGCGCACCAGAGCGCGATGCCCACGTTCCGCGCGGCAGCCACGGCCGCCCGACACGATTTCGTCGATCCTCCGCAACCATACGCCGGCTTGCCGCCCGTCCACAGCCTGCCGTCCGAATGGCGGAACGACCCTTTTAGCCGGCTCCGCACGGCACGGCTGGACAAGCCAGCCGTGGCACCCGACGACTGTATAGCAACAGCAAGGTAGGGTGCGTGCTTGCACGCACCAATCATTCCAGGCGGCTGAATTCATCGCCATACCATGCGTCGCCGCCGCCCCACTCGATGGAGTATTCGCCAAGTCGCACATAACGATGAAACGAAGTTCGTAGAAGCGACGTTGCCAAATCCCCTTTTCGGCACGGCGTCGGCGGCTGGCCGAAATCGCGCCGTCGCCGATTCGCCCCACCAATGCCCGCGTCACGAGAGTCTTGATTTGCCTCCATCGTGTCGTGTAATCCGTATCGCCGCGCGGCAATTCCCAAACGGTGTGCGGGTGATCGGGCAGGAGCACGATCGCCACGACCTTGAAGGGCCGCGACCGACGCACCTGCCGGAAGGCTTCCCGCAACGCGCTGCGGCCCACGTCCGACGTGAGGAACCGTTGCCGACGATACGTAACCACCGTAAAGAAAAACGTCCCTCCTTCCACACGCCATCGTCGATATCCGCTCATCCGCTCATCATAGCTCAGCCGGCTCCGCACGGCACGGCTGGACAAGCCAGCCGTGGCACCCGGCGTCGCCGATGGTTGCGAAGCGCGACATGATGTCGCCGATCGCCTCTGCTCGTACCGCAGCCGCAATGAAGTCTGTGCAGCTTGCCCACTCTATCCAATATATGCGCCTGTTCCCTTTATCCCTCTTCATCCCTTGCCGCCATCGCATCCGATGAGCAGGAGTGCGACCGGGATGCAGGTGAGCTTCCGCGGCATAACGAACTGCGATCACCGCGCCGCCGGAGTTGATTCACTATCGGGCGCCTCGTTTTCGGCGGCTCCGGTGCATCGCTTGGTTCGGCCGAGTGCGCGCGGCTCACCATGGTTCACGAGCCGGTCTTTGACTCGGTCTTGAACGGATGCAAAGTATTCGAGCATCCGCCGGGGATCGTGCCCGTACTCCGCAGACATCTCATGCCGAATCCGGCGAATCTCGTCAAGGGTCGGATCAGGTTTCATGTCTCTCCCGCCTCTCCCAGAAGTTCCAAAGGCGTGACCAACGATGGAATATGGACTCCAAGAATACCGTTGACCCGCCGGATGTGCCCGAACTTGTTCGCATTGGCCAAGTGCGTGCAATTCCACGTGACCAGAAAATCGCACCGGTGGAACGACGCGAGCGCCAAATGGAGCGCATCTCCGGCCGGATCGGCCGGCATGACCTTGTGCGAAAGATACGCCTCGACAATCTCGAGGACGGGCTCGGTGATTTGCAGAACGGGCAGCGATTCGATCAAGGCCATCGCGTCCGATTTGCCGTGGAAGTCGCCCCGTTCCAGTTCCGCAATCACCGCGGGCGACGTAACCAATTCGTCCCGATTCGAGGCCACACTCCACCACTCCCGCGTCCAGTTGCGGCGCGCGACCATCTCCGGTTCCGTCCGCACCTCAGCGTGGAAACTCGGGATCGTGGTTTCAACGTAGACTCGGGCCATCGCGTGTCCTGTTCTCCGAACGGTCTCGATCAAGGTGGCCGGACCAACGCTCCGAAACCCAATTGTACCCGACTTTGGAGTGGCAGGCAATCTTGCCGGAGATGGTTTCACAGTCTGTCCGGCGGCCCAGGCCGAAGGCGGATTGACAAGTCGTCAGCGAGGCTGATCGCGGACTGCCGAACGTTCTGGATCCATGCGTGGCGCCTCCGGCGCAGCAGTGCTTGTCGTCATTCTGGCAGTGCGTATTCTTAAGCGGCGAACGATTGCAGCCCCTGTCCCAAGCAGGACCAGGACAAGCGAGGCGAGCACAGCGAGCCCATAACACCATGCAGGAGAGGCAAAGGTCGCGCCGATACTGGGCAGCAGCAAGATGCTCACAAATAGGCATATCGCACCAACTACGGCACCTTCTTCGGCGCTCATGCGCCGTTTCGCGCGGTCGGAAGTCCGGGCAGACTTGTCAACAGCGCTCGGGTGCCACGGCTACCCGACACGATTTCGTCGATCCACCGCAACCATACGCCGGCTTGCCGACCGTCTACAGCCTGCCGTCCGAATGGCGCAACGCCCCCTCAGCCGGCTCCACACGGCACGGCTGGACAAGTCAGCCGTGGTACCCGAAATCATCGGCCGTCGGCAGGGCCACCCGCCGAGCCAATTGGCCCACGGCCTCGTTGACGCGCACCTCGTCGAGCCACGGCTCGCCCGAATCGTGGACATTGATCCGACGCACCGCCTCCCGCAGCCAGCCCGGCAGCACTACCTCGCGAAACGACTCCCGCTCGGTCAGATAGGGCACCTCGGTGTCGCCGGGCAGGTAGTCCCACCCCAGCATATTGAGCTGTTCGAGGAACGGCAGCTCGACCTTTGTGCGTTCCTCGGGGGGTTCGATCATGGCTGACCTTTCGCCAGTTACGTATCGACCGACTCCAGGGCGAGGATCTCCTTTTCGACGTACTTGCGGAACGACTCCACGTCCGTGAAGAATCGGTATCCTGCCGCGCCGGCGATCTTGCCGGTCTCTTCCTCTTCGTCGATCAGCAGGGCGACGGGCTGGCTGAGTCCCTCCTGCATCCCTCTGGGCCAGGCCAGGTCGAGAACTGCCAGCAGTGAACCGGTTCCCTCGTGCATCAGTTCATACATGTATTCGCCGGCAGGCAGTCCCTGTTCGACCACCCAATCGTTGCACTCGCGGATCGTCCGCTCCTCGTCCTCGTCGGCCACGCCGCCGGGCACGGCCGCCTCCTCAGGCCACTCCAGCACCGAGACCTCTGCCTCGACCTCGGGCACATGGCCCGCGACGAGGCTGTCGAGGAACGTGTTGGCTGCCCGGCCCAGCAGCTTGCGCCGTTCTTCGAGAAACTCTTCGTAATGCTCGTACTGCCAGAGCTTGGGATCGGCGGGGATCCAATGCGACTCCAGGGCCCCGGAATACTTCCGGTCAACCTTTTCGAGATACTCCGCCGGGTTCCGATCGGAAATCGCCAGGTTCGTCTCCTTCGTCTGGAAGGTGAAGTTGGCAATCGCGTTGACCTGGGACCGGCTGTATCCGTGTTCGTAGAGCTTCGCCTTCGGAAAAACGTGGTGCAGTTCGAGACGCGACAACTGCCCCAATAGGTGACTCGAAAGTTCCACACCAGAGCACCAATCCTGGGCATGGCACACGCGGGTCATCAGGTACAGCAGGGGATAAAACCTGGTCCCGCGGCTCCATCCCGAGAAGTCAGTGGGCTTCAATTCGAGGTCGCCGCGGTTCTTTCGCAGCATCTCAATCAAGCGGTCGATCGCTCCGTCGAGATTCTCGATGCAGGCCAAATCCTGATTGAGCACGCTTTCCGTCGAGCCCGCGTATCGTCCCCAGAGGAACGAATGGACGTACCAGTAAAGCAGGCGGTCGCGTTCGGCCGCGTCGGCAAAGTGCCCGCCACGCTGGATGAGATAACGCGACATGAGCGGGAAGCATCCCGGCCCGCCCAGCACCCGCCCGTGGTCGAGGCCCAACCGGCCGGCGATCGTGTTCAGCAACCTGTCGATCGCGTTTTCCGCCTGCTGCAACCCGTTTTGAAACTCAGCGGTCTCGACGTCCCTCAGCGCAGAGAACTTCGCCTCGCCCGTGACAATGGCGTTGACGTTCCGCAGCAGCCATTCAAGGCGGAAGTCGAAGCCCGCCTGTCTCCACTTGTCCAGCCGGGTCTTCATTTCCTGCCGCGCCTCGGGCCACTGGGCGCAGATCTTGGCCAGCGCCAGGTCGCCCTGCGACAGTTTGGTTCCGCCGCTGTTGACCCGGTTGAAGATGTCGACGACCACGTCGACCGTCTTGTCCTCGCCCGTGACCACCTCGATGTGCAGGTCAACCGATTTGATGCCCTCAACCGCGTTCAAGCGGTTGATGTAGCCGCCCACCTGCGGAGCCAGGTCGGGCTGGGCGATCAATCGCTGCATGTACTCCGCGAGGCCCTGCTTCATCAACTCCGAGACGTTGATCCAGAGCGGGTTGTCCTTCATCTTCATCGGGGCGTAGAACTCGAACACCTCGTCGTCGAGGTGAAAGTAGAGCCCGCTGAACGTTTGCGCGTTGCCGTCGAAGAATCGCGGCGGGCGCCCTCGCACGATTCCGTAAAGCGACGTGATCCGTTGCTGTCCGTCCAAGAGCAGTTTGACCGTGCCGCTGGCCAGTTGGCCGTCGCCGCGGGCCTTGGCGCTCTCGGTCTTCGTCTCCCAAACGAGCAGGCTCCCGACCGGATGGCGATGGTACAGCGAGTGCATCAGACCCCGTACCTGCTCGCGGTTCCAGACGTACCCCCGCTGAAACTCCGGCAGCGCCATGCTGCCCAGATCGATGGAATCGAGGATAATCGAGATCTTCATCGTCGCCCTCCCTAGACCTTCACCCGGACCCTCCCGGTCAACAGGTCGTGCATGAGGCCCTTCTTCTGGAGTTTCAGCTTTTCGAGCTACGCCGGGTGCCACTGCTGGCTTGTCCAGCAGTGCGCGTCGTTGTCACGATGGTTGGCGGGAAGCGGACTCCGGGACATCGAAAACCAATACGGCATGATCATGATCCCGGCTGCATCCACGAACGGACCTTCTCCTCAAAGGCGTCAAACGGCCGTTCTCCTATCGCATCCAATCATGTATCGCACCCACCAATGGCTGATGCAACCCCAAAGCCGCCTGCTGGAGCGGCGCACGATTCGCCGGCGTCCGAGGGTGACGGCCTTCGGTTACTGGCGGGAAGGTCCGGCTGACGACCGGGACTTCACCCGGCACGGCACCGGCTGGCATCGACTACTTGCACCATAATCCGGTTCGATGTGGACTTGTCAAGCCAGGTAGGGTGCGTGCTTGCACGCACCAATCATTCCAGGCGGCTGAATTCATCGCCATACCATGCGTCGCCGCCGCCCCACTCGATGGAGTATTCGCCAAGTCGCACATAACGATGAAACGAAGTTCG
>Ga0334884_1002342_pt1 | contig 24397 bp, 15 predicted proteins | sample GraSluR1_MG_7_FD_207215 | JGI IMG/M metagenome (GOLD analysis project Ga0334884, IMG submission 207215) | Sludge microbial communities from methane-producing bioreactor in Wageningen University, Netherlands - Granular Sludge_12_05 R1 | ecosystem: Engineered > Bioreactor > Anaerobic >...
TGCCCGGGTCGTCAGTGAGGGCAAGGGTGGCGCCAACCGTTACTATGAGCTGTTTGACGAGCCCCTGAAGGACGGGGTGTTCGAGAGTGTGGCGCACCTTTGCGAGTCGTACAACAGCCTGGTGCGGCTGATTCTGGACACCGACCCGCATGCCCGCGTGGGCGGACCGGGACTGGCCCTGGCCAACCCCAAGCAGATCGAGGCCTTCCTCAAGGGTGCTCAGACCGTGCACTTTCTGAGCCTCCACTTCCACGGCAGCCACAATGCACTCACCGGTAGCGAGACGCTCTTCAAGGCCGCCTGTGAGACGCGCCCGGCCGACACCGTCGGGCAGCTCAGCTTCCAGCAGGTGAAGCAACTGGTGGCGACGCTGCGCCCCCGGGGGACGCCGGAGATCTACATCACCGAGCTGGCGATGACCTCGGCCGCCGACGAGACGGGCCACTGCGCGGACGTGCGCGTGACGGGAGCTTTCGGGGCGGCGTGGGTGGGCGCCGTGACGCTGTGCGGCTCCCCGTATGTGGACAAGCTGTTTTACCACAAGATCGGGGGCGACGGCTGGGGCATGGTGAGCGACGGCGGGCAGCCGGAGACGGTGTACTGGGCGATGTGGCTTTTGAAGCACTACGCGCCGCGCGGGGCCGGGCGCCAGCAGCTCTTCCGGGTCAATGAGCACACCATCGCCACCACGGTGAAGACCGCCACGGCCTACAACTTCGTCATCTGCTACGGCGGCTACGACCCGATCGAGTTCAGGGTGCGCCCCCTCAACTGCCCCAAGCTACAGATGGTGCGAGACCGCTATATCCGGGACATCGACAAGCAATGGATGGGCACGACGCGCCCCACACGTGCGGAGCAGGTTGTGCAGTTCAGCTCCCCCGGTGTGCTCGTCCTGCAGTACATCCCGGCCAGGTAGCGCCGGCATGGAGCCGCGGGCCTTCTCTTCCAGGTTCCGCGGGTGCTCCTGCCGTCTGAAGGGATCGGGTGTGCCGACGTGCCGCACACCCGGCCCGGTCGTTCCGCAATCCGCCGGTGAGGCGATCCGGGGCCGTAACCGCTGCGACCAGAAGCCCACCGTCACGCACTGCCGACTCCTCGTCCTGCCATCACCTCATCATCCCCGGAGGTTCCCCCATGTCACGCCGCTTCTCCTGGTCCATCTGGCTCTTCCTGGTGACGGCCGGCCTGGCCGCGTCGGCCTTCTGCGACCTGACCGAGGTGCCGCTGGCTAACCCCTCGTTCGAGGAAGGCGTGGCCGACAACGGAGTACCCATGGGCTGGTCACTGTATGGGGCCCTGACCGACCTGCGTCGGCTACAGGTCGTAGATGTGGCGGCCGAGGGCGAGCACGCATTGCTGATCTCGGACGAGGATCCGGCCGAGCGCGCGGAGGTGGGGGTGGTGCAGACCGTGTCGGCTCCCGGCGGTGTGGCCTACGAGGCTTCGGTGATGGTCAGGGCGCTGGAGGAGCAGAGCACCGCCGGCTCGTACATCCAGATGCGGTTCCTGCCTTCCAACGAGTTCGTGCAGGGAGCTCTGGTCGCCGGAAGCAGTGAGGGCTTCAACCGCGTGGCCGTCAAGGGCCTCGCCCCGGAGGGCAATCAGCAGATCACCATCTACCTGTACACACACGCCGGGCCCACACCGAAAGTGATGGTGGACAGTGTGAGACTGGTCTCAGGTGTCGAGCCACCGCCGCCTCCTCCTCCGCCCCCGGTGCCCCCCCAGTACGATAAGCTCAAGGACCTCCATCTGAGGACGGATCTGGTGTCCGCCGGCACGGCGACCTGCGCCATCGTGGCTCCCGCATCGGGTCTGTACGGGGCGGAGGCGGCGCGGATTCTGGACACGATCCGCGGGGCCAGCGGCGTCGAGGTGCCCATCGTGACGGACGACAGCGAGGCCGCCGCGGTGCCTATCCGTCAGAATCTCATCGTGCTTGGCAATCGCTCCACCAACGGCGCCATCGGCAGGCTCTACGACCTGCACTACTGCCTGACGGACCTGAAGTACCCGGGCGAGGGGGGCTATGAGGTCCGGACGCTGCACGATCCCTTCGGAGACGGCCGGAACGTGGTGATCGTGGGTGGCACCGACGCGGCGGGGGTGGCGGCCGGAGCCGCCGCTTTCGTCGAGCACCTGGCGCAGGCCGATGCCGCGGCGGGGGAGCTCTCCATTGGCCGGCTGATGGACATCAAGCTGGGCAAGGGGCTGGTGGTCCCCGAGGACATCGGCCGGTTCGAGACCTGGGAGGCCTCGGCGGGCTACGGATCCTCCGGGTACTTCGGCTGGAACCGCATCAGCAAGCACATGGCCGCCTACTATATGACCGGCGACGAGACCCACGCCCGGGAGGCGCTGCGCCTGGCCTTCCCCGATCAGGCGGCCAAGGACGAGATCGCCGCCACCGATGGCGAGATGATCGAGAACAAGGACGATCCGCTCGCCGGGCCGTACCACTACAATGCCCACATGATGATCCTGTACTGGGACCTGATCGAGGATAGCCCCGTGTTCACCGACGAGGAGCGTCTCGAGGTGACCAACGCCTTCTCCCGCCAGCTCAACCACCGCAAGGACGAGGGCATCTACGGCCTGCGGGAAGCGCCTTCCAGGGTGTCCTCGCGCCACGGCCAGTGGTCGGCGGTCTCTTTGTACTGCCTGGGAAGGTATTTCGCCAAGAACTACCCCTCCTTGGTCTGGGACCAGTGCGTCCGGGGCGCGATCAACGCCTTCGGCTCACTGCACCAACACGCCTGGGTGACGGGAGAGGAGGACAACCTGTTTTGGTACCCCACCGGCATGGCGCCGATTCTCACCCATATGGTGCTCACCGGCGACCGGATCCCGCTGGAAAACGGCGTTTTGCGGCGGATCTTGCGGGGCCAGGAGATCCTGTGCAACGGCCGCACGCCGGACTGGGCACTGCGCTGCGCCGCCCTGGACTATCTGAACAAGGCGGCCTACCTCACCGGCGATGGGCGCTGGGTCGCGTACCGCAATCGCACCGGCCTGGATACGGGTGTGTTCCGTCTCGGCCAGTCCTTCTGGCCCGACGAGGACCTCAAGCCCGCTCTGCCGGATGATCTCGTGGGCAGGTGGTCGATCCATCACCTGCCGGTGGAGCAGGTGGCCGTCCGGGGAAGCGGTTTCTTGCCCGAGGAATCCGTCTACTTCGCCGGGTTCCGCAGCGCTCCCGATGATTCCGGCGACTATCTGCTGATTGACGGCTACAACGGGGCCTCGCGCAACCCGTACCATACCTTCGCTCTGCTGGAGCTGCGTATCGGGGGCCACACACTGCTGACCGATGACCGCGGCGGGGCCTTCCGCAATCAGGTGCTCACCCGCGCCGACGGCATGGTTGAGCCTCAGGTGGCGATGGACGCCGCCATCCGGCATACATCGGTGATCGGCGATACGGCGGCGATCATCTCGGATGTGCCGAGGGCCTCTTTCTGCAACTGGCGGCGCACGGTGGCCCAGCGGGTGGGGCAGTTCGTGTTGGCGGTGGATGACCTCAGCTTCCGCACCGAGACGAGCAACATGGGCGTCGAGACGATGTGGGAGGCGCCGCAGGGGGTCTGGGACGCCGAGAGCAATGCCGTGGTGATCCCCACCCGGCGCGCCGACGCCGTCCCCGCGGGCTGGCGGCAGTTCAAGGCCCTGCAGGCCAGGTGTGAGAGCGAGCCGGACGGGCCGGATGACACGGTGAGGCTCGACAGCATCGGGATCTACCTGCTGCGGGCGAAGGAGCCCGGCAGTTGGCTGCAGATGAGTTTCGAGCTGCCTGAAGCCGTCTCGGGCGAGGTGTTCTGCGACCTTGTGAACTACAACGATCGCGGCCCGGTGCGGATCAGCCTCGACGGCGCTGTGGCCGTGGAGGAATACGACCACTACTCGGTTGCCGTGGAGACTCGGCGCGTCTCGCTGGGGCAGCGCGAGCTGGCCGCCGGCACGCACACACTGCGAGTGGAGGCCCTTGGCGCCCACGGCAACTCGGAGCGCATGTACATCGGCCTCGGTGGCGTGTCGATCAAGCCCGAGGGCGTCGGGGACACGGTGCCTGAGGTGACCTTCAGCATTCAGCCGTCGGACCTGCTGGACGGGAAGGACGAGGGGCCGGTGACGACGCTGCAGTGGAACGGGCCGGTCAAGGAGGGCGAGCACCGGCGGTTCTTCTCCCTAATATCTCGGAGCCCGACGGCGGAGGCGGCCTGTGTGCGGGTCTCGGATACGGCGGCGGCCCTGGCGCTGCCCGAGCCGGCCCTGGCCGTGTGCGGCGAGCACGGTGCGACCGAGGCGGACCTGGCGATCGTCCAGGCCGATCGGCTCTACGGCCTGGGGCTGCGGAGCATCGGGCTGACGGCCCCGCTGCTGCGCGCCACAGAGCCGGTGGTCGCGAGCTGGGACCTGCCCGCCGGGAGGCTGCAGGTGCGTGCCGACCGGCCCACTCGCCTCTCGCTGTCTCTGACCGAGGGGGCGGTGGTTGACCTGGACGGCCGCTTGGTGGCCCTGGCCGCCGAGGAAGGTCTGCAGGCTCTAGACCTGCCCGCCGGCTCTCACGAGATCACGGGAGCGACGCCGGTGGAGACGGCAGACCTCGGCGGGCAGCTCGCCGCCGCCCTCGAACGGGGTCGGCAGACGCGCCGGCAACTGGCGGCCGCGGCCAAAGCGGCTCCCGCTCCCAGCGCCCCGGCGCTGCAGGCGCCGCTACAGGCGGATGTTGGCGGCGGCGTCACGGACATGGCCATCGTCCCGGCGGCGGCCGGCCCACTGACCTGCGCCGCCGTGGGCAATGCCATCCAAGTGCTGGACGCCGCCGGCCAGAGCCTGCGGACGCTGCAGACCGATGGCAATATCCGCGTGCTGCACTGGTGGCCTGAGCCCAAGCTGCTCTTGGCCGGCTGCGTGGATGAGAAGGTCATCGCCTTCGATGAGGCGGGGAACCGGAAGTGGGAGTTCACCTCCGTGATGGATCCGGCGGTGTTCCGGGCGGCCAAGCAATACTGGTTCAAGAGCGCGCCCGGCCATGAGGGCATCCACGGGTTGTCCAGCGGCGTGTTCCTCGACGGCAAGAGCCAGGCCTTCGTGGGCAGCGCCTGCACACTGGAGATACTCGGCCAGGACGGGCAACTGGTCGAGCGCCTGCCGGTGTTCTGGGGTCCGGGGCGCCAGTTCCGGCTCATCGACCGCCCGGACGGGAGCATCGACCTTCTCATCGCCCGGGAGCCCACGGACGGCGAGCCGCTGGCGATGGTCAATAACCGGCGGTTGTCCGGTGATCCCAGGGGCTTTTACAGCGTCCCGCCGGGTCACGTACGGGTGAGTGGCTGGGCCGCCATGAGCCGCGATCACATCTTCTACCTGGACATGGACGGCGACGGGGAGAAGGAAGTGGTGTCCGAGATCAATGGGACGTGGAACCGCGTGACGGTGTGGAACAAGGCCGGGGAGGCGCTCTACAGCGCGAACTTCGGCCCCGGCGGCGCCATCCCTACGCGCAACATCCGCGACCTGGACATCGCAGACCTGGACGGCGACGGGAAACAGGAGATCCTCGTCGCGCTTGCGGGGGGCCTGGTGGTGGCGCTGGACCACCGCTGCGAGCGGCTGTGGTCGAGCAGAATGCCCGCGGCGCCGAAGGTCCTGCTGGCGACGGCCGCGGCAGAAGCGGAGCGGGCGCTGATCCATGTGGGCTGCGAGGACGGTACGGTGGCGGTGCTGGACGCGTCAGGGAGTCTGCGGAACTTGGACAAGGTCGGCGGCATCCCCACGCGCATCGCGCCAATTGAGCTTCCGGACGGTAGGCGCCTGGTAGTGATCGCGACTGCGAAGGGAGAGGTGAAGGGGTTCGGGCGCTAGCGAAGCTTCGCCTCAGACCGACGAGCACGGCGCGGAGGTTCGGCTCGGGTCGGTGCCACGGCCAGGCGGCGATCCCGCAGGGCGGGATCGCCGAGTCGGGCTGGAGACTCACACTATGCATGAGCGCACTGGGGATGCATGAACGCACTGGGGCCACATTTCGCCATTCCCGCGTCCGGAACGGTCGAAGTACTGCCGTTCTCCCTCCTCCTCCCGTCTCCGCCAGCCGTTTGGCGGAGTACAAGCGGCTCGAAGAGACGCCGAGAGGCGGGGCTGGGGGGGTGAGGCGACGTGAATCGGCGCCTGCCCGGAAGCTGCATAGTCTGAGTGGAAAGCCCGATCCCGCCTTGCGGGACGTTCACGAACGGCGGGATTGCGGCCCCGGGACCGCGGGCGCTGCCGCCTTCGTCCAGCGTTCGTGGGGCGATCCCGGCGGTCTCGGAACGTCTCGCCTCACAACACCCACTGCCCGCTCTCCAGCAGGTACTCCAGACACTCCACGTAGATCTGCTCGGTGGTATACCTGGGGCTGTAGCCCAGGAGCCGCCTTGCCTTGTCGATGCTGCAGCAGGGCGAGTGGGCGATGTGGTCCTCGGTGGCTCCCCAGGCGGGGCCGAGGATCTCGGCCATCTGCTCGTGGCTCACGAACTGTACATTGGGCTCACGGCCGAAGAGGCCGGCCACGAATCGGCAGCAGGAGAGCAGGGACATCGCGTAGGGTGCCACCCCGCTGAAAGACTCCCCCAGCGCTACCTGGCGGTTGAGCATGGCCGAGACGAAGAGCTGTCCCAGGTCGTCGCCGTGGACGTGGTGGATGGTCTCGCGCCCCGCGCCGGGGAGGTGGACGACCTCCCCGGTCGCCAGCTTGCGGTAGACCTCGACCCCATTGCGCGTGCCCTGGGGATCGATGGGCAGCCACTTGCGCCCCGAGATGTGGCCCGGATGGATGATGCTCACCGGGAAGCCGGTGGTTCGGTAGCGCCGGATCAGATCGGCCTCGATGAGGGCCTTGTTGGTCCCGTAGTCCGAGATGGGTTGGCGCAGATCGCTTTCGCAGTAGGGGATGCGGCAGGGATGGCCGTAGGCCCAGATGGTGCCGCAGTGGATGAAGTGGGTGATGCGGCCCTCGAAGGCCCGCACCATCAGGTCGCTTTGCTCCGGCGTGTAGCAGATCAAGTCCATGACCACATCGGCCTGCAGGCCTTCCATGCGGCGGAGCCAGGTGTCATCCTGCTCCTCGGCGCGACGGTCGGCCACGACCCATTCCACCTGCCCCCAGGCCAGGCGCGAGTCGGTGTACTGCGGCTGCGGATTGCGCGCCACGACGGTGACGTCATGGCCGCCGAGGACCAGACGGGGCACGAGATAGCTGCCGATATGCCCCGTGCCACCGATGACAAGGACCTTCATGACAGACCTCCATAGCAGGTAGTGAGCCCCCGTCGGCCGCTGAGGCCTTCGCCGTCTCAGAGAGAGGGGCAGGGGGGTAAGGCGCCGGTGGCCGTGCTCCCTCACCGCTTGCGGGGAGGGCCGGGGCGGCGTCCCGATCGTTGGCCAACGCCCATGCGGCGAAGCCCCCCTCAGTCCCCCCGCAGGCGGGGGGAGGCACGGCCGAGCGCCGCCCCAAAGCCAGACGGAAAGAGGGGTGAGGTGCCGTCGTCGCTGCCGCCGTTGCCGTTCACGCCGTCGCCGTTGACCCGCGACTCGTGACGCGGCGACGCGCGACTGCGCAGCGCGCAGCGCGCAGCGCGCAGCGCGCGCTCATCTCGGCTCATAGGTGTCCGAGCCGCAGGCGGGCAGATGGACGATCCAGATGTTGCGATAGGACACCAGGTCGCCGTGATCCTGCAAGAGCAGCGGGCCCGGTGTGCCTTCCTTCTCGTCCAGCGCCCCTCCCGTCACGCCCGGAAGCTGCACGCTATTGTGGATCACGATGCCGTTTTGCAGGACGGTCATCCGCACCGGCTCCACTACCTTCCCGGCGTCGTCGAGCCGGGCCGAGCGGAAGACGACATCGTACGTCTGCCATTGAGCCGCCGGCAGGCAGGCGTTGACCAGCGGGGCGTGCTGGTTGTAGACGGCTCCACAGTCGCCCAGGCCGGGGACCTCCCAGCCGGAGGAATCCAGCACCTGGATCTCATAGCGCCCCTGGAGGTAGACGCCGCTATTGGCCTTGGCCTGGCCGGTGGCCTCGGGCATGTCGGGAAGACAGAACTCCAGGTGGAGGTACACGTCGTTGTACGTCTCGTCGCTGACGATGTTGCCGGTCCCGGGCACGACGGTGGCAACGTCACCTTCGACCTTCCACCCGGCCGGTTGGCCGTCGGCGCGGTGCCAGTTGCTGAGGTCCTTGCCGCCGAACAGGACGACGGCGTTCTTGGGCGGTTGCAGTCCGAGGGTCATCGCGTTCACTCCCAGTTGGTGCGCGTCTGCATACACAGCAGGACAGTTCGACCGCGAGCGGGTGAGGACCTCGGGCCCGGAGGCGCCTTCACCCATCCCCCTCGGCGGAGCCGCCGGTCGGCGTGTAGAGAAACCCCCTCGATAGGAGACCCGCCGAGGCCTGGGAGAGACTCAGGCCGGTGTTCACGCGCACCGCGATGACGTTCTCGCGGCCGGGCGCCAGGGCCTCCGTCACGTCCAGCTCCATCTGCAGCGGGCGAATGTAGGCCTCCAGGTACCCGCGATGCCCCACGTAGCGCCCGTTCACCCAGCACCAGCCCTCGGTCTCCACCACGGGCAGGTAGAGCATGGCCCTCTTGCCTGGCTCCAGGGGCGGAACATCCACCCGGAAGCGGTACCAGATGTTGCCCACGTAGGGGTGTCCCCGGGAGTCCTGGTAGCCCTGTGTGTAGAAGGGAACCGTGGCCTCGAGCGGACGCCAGTCCGTGTCGTCGTGGTCCGGCGCATACCACTCCTCGGCGATGCCGGCGTCGTGCGGGTCGGTGCGGAACATGGCGGTATCGGGCAGCAGAGTCACCAGGTCGCCGGTGGTGCCGTCGGTCTTCTTCGCAAGGTCCTCGAAGTAGGCCTTGCGATCCAGGGCCGCCCAGTACCAGACGCCGGATTCGTAGCGCTTCTCATCGGCGCGGCAGAAATGGGGGCTGATGGCATTGAGCCGGGCCCTGTACCCCATCATCTCGCCGTAAAGCGCCGCCGCCGCGGCGAAGTCTCCGCCATTCTCGGCCTTCGCCGCCTCCACATAGGCCCGCAGATGCTCGTAGATGAGCCGCTCGGCTCGGACGTGGAGCCGCGTCGTCTCTGTGTCGGCGGCGCTCCGGGCCAAGAGCACCTCCCGGCGCAGGGTGGCGAGCAGATCGTCGGTGTAGACGAAGGGCAGCACGCGGTCCTCGTGGCCGTGGATGTCCGCCGACTGCACGGCGTGCTCGAGGGCCTCATAGAACCGGCGCATGTGTGGGGCCGCTTTGCCGTACCAGTCGACGTAGAAGCCGTCCAGGAGGCCATCCACGTCCAGGTCGGCGTCCCACTGCATCCGGGCCCGCAGATAGCGGCTCGCGATGCCCGGCTCCATCCATGTATTGCGCGCCTCGTCCAGGAAGCCCATCACCCCCCAGCGCTTCATGAGAGGGAAGTCTTTCCGGTGCTTGGCGACCTCGGGCAGCGGCGTCAGGCAGGAGACCAGCATGTTGTACGAGTAGCCGTAGACCCACACGTTCCGGCACAGCTCACACCACTTGCGCAGGAGCTGCCCCTGGCGGGTCTTCTGCCAGCAGTGCGGGTCCTCGTACGGGTGCATGGTGCAGCTCCAGATGGCGGCGAACATGATGATGAGGTGGTCATCGAGTTCCACGCCCTGGGGGGGGAGGTTCCGGTTCGCGTAGCCGTTGGTGGCGATGTACTTGTCGGGGAACTCCCTGCGGACCTCCCGGGTGACCGCATTGACGAACAGCAGCCACTCCTCGGTGATGCTCGCCTCGGCGGCGACGCCCGGGCGGCCGAGGACATCCACGAAGCCCTGGTGCAGCTTGAGGGTCTCCGGGGTGTAGTCTCGGGGCAGCCCGTCGTCGGGCGCGAAGCCGTAGGAGTTGGCGTCCGGGTTCTGGCGGAAGTACTCTTTGATGATGTCCGCCGCGATCCGGACGGCCTCCGGACTGGTCAGGTTGGGCAGATGGGGATTGCGGCTGCCGTCGGGGTTGGTGGCGAAGTACTCGGGGTGGTCCTTGAAGTACCGGCTCTCGGGAAGGATGTTGCGGGCGGTGGAGTCCCCCGGCGTGGCGAACAGGTTGTCCGGGTTCATCTTGTTGCGGATCTTCCAGCGCCTCTCCTCCGCCGCAAGCTCCGGCGTCGTGTGAAGCCACCAATTGCGCATGGCGAAGTCCGGCTTCTGGGTGAGGTTCATCGGGGCAATCGCGATGGTCCTGCGCTCGGGCACCACCTCGCCGAAGTCTCCCGGCATGTACCAGCGCACCCCCAGCCGGTGCAGCAGCTCCGCCACGGCGTACTCCGTGCCGTGGTAGGTGGCGCGGTCGTTGCCCGCCAGCACCAGCACGCCGTCCTCGCAGCGGATGAGGAAGCCCTCGTCCCGGCGGTCGTCGGTGAGGTCGTACGGGATGGCCGCGTCGAAGGGCTCGGTAAGCGCGCTGCGGCCCACCAGCACCAGGGCGCCCGCCGGCTTCGCGGCATCGTCGGCGATGGGCAGCCTGGCCCCGGACATCCTCTCCAAGTAGGCCTGGAGGTCATCGGCGGCGGCCTTGACCTTGTCTTCGGCGTCGGCGGCGAGGACGATCGTGGCCACAGGTCGGCCGTCCTGCGTCAGCGTGATGCCGTCGGCGAGGGCGATGCCTGATGCGAGGGCAGCTCCGGCGAGCAGGGGAAGGGCGTGGACGAGCATGGCTGAGGGCCTCCGGTCATCAGATTCCGCGCGGGCACGCGCCGGGTTGTGGGACGGCCTCGGTCGCGGACGGCCCTGCGCCACCGCCGGGCTACTCCGCCGCGCCGCGCCTGAGGTACAGCACCGCATCACCGCCGAAGGGTGCCTTCAGCGTCCGCCCGGCGTTCCCCTCCACACTCCCCGCGGCGAGGGCCTTGCCCTGCGATGGGTCGAACCACTCGGAGGCGAAGATGCCGCGGGCGCCGGACAGGTCGATCGTGACCTGCCCACCCTCCGGAGCGTAGATCAGGTACTCCGTCCCGGGGTCGGCCAGGCAGTAGCCGCTGGAGGCCAGGCCGCCGTGCGGCGTGGCCTTGGCCAGGTTCATCCGCGAGGCGTACTTGAGCGTGTAGCCCATGCTCCTGCGGATCGGGTCCCATCTGGCGTCCAGCCGAGAGAGCCCGGTGAGGTGGTCGGTCCAGGTTACCTGCGGATCGCCGACGCCTTCGGCTTCGATGGGCGGGCTGCAGGGGTCCATGAAGATGGGGTTGAGGCCACGACAGAAGCTCTTCCACACCCACTGCCGGTTGCCCCCGATGCCCCACAGGTGGTCGGTGTCGTTGAGGATGACCTTCGCGCCCTTGCCGTCGGGCGGGTCGGTGCTGTAGCCCCCGTCGGGGTTGGGCGAGATCCAGTCGGCGGGGCTCTCGAAGAGGGTCTTGTTCGTGCCGCGCAGCTTCTCGTCCCGGTGGTACTGGAAGGTCATGCCCACCGGGTGCTGCCTGCCAATCGCCCTCTCGCGCTCGTGGATCAGGTCGATGAAGTGGACCTGCCATGCGGTGGAGTAGGCCCCGCTCTCGTTGACGATCTCATAAAGCACGTTGTCCAGGTCATTGACCGTCTGGATGACCTTCAGGACGTAGGCCTCCTGGATGGCGGTAACCTCGGGGACCTGCAGAGCCTGTGTCTCCACGCCGCGGCCATCGCCGTCGGGATCGCCGTCGACTCCGTTGATGTTGTTGGCGGCATTGAAGGGGTGGCCGTCCCAGCACCAGGGGGCGTCCGAGGCGTGCAGGCCGTGGCCCTCGAAGAGCATGATCGAGACGTAGATGCCTCGCTCGCCGGCGGCCTCTACTCTCTGCCGCAGGCGCCGGAAGTACGCTTCGTCGAGCTTGCTCAGGTCGAACCTGGGCCTGCCGTCCAGGGCGTTGCCGGGGCCGGTCCGGGGCCAGGGAAACTGCTCGCAGTAGGTGCTCTTGCCGCCGTAGCCGTAGCGCGACAGCTCCCAGGTCCACAGGCGGATGAAGTTGTGCCCGTACGTGTGGAGCATGTCCAGGTAACCGGGATAGTCGAAGGGCGCCGGCGGATCGGTGGCCCCCATGTCCTTGAGATTGCTCCACGTGTGTGAGCCGGTGAGGTAGACGATTTTCCCGGCGGGATCGGCGAAGTAGCGGGGGTTGTCGGTACCGACGCGCAGGGGACCCGTGGCGGGCTGCGGCAGGACGCAGGACGGGAGCATGGTGATGACCCCAAGGGCCGTGATGGTAGGAAGCGGCGGGGTGGCGCGGTACGAGCCGAGCATGGTGGTTGGGCCCTCCAAGTCCCGGTGCGTCGGAACCACCGGGGCACAGGCGGCTCCGCCCACCGATCGTTGCATTCCGCCCTCAGCGTGGATCAACGAATCGCGGGTCGGCATGTTCCGCGGCGGGTTCCGGGCGGAGCAGGCCAGCGCTGGCTACGCAAATCGACGGAACCGCACTGCGTGACCGGCGTTATACGCTCTTCAATGACGCGCGCAGCGGGGCTCGGCCTGCCGTCCCCGTCGCCGACCGGGAAGGGGACGGGCAATGGCACACTCCGGCTTCCGCTCAGTTGGCCTCGTCGTACTGCTCGGCTTCACCACGACGGTGGCCTGCTGTCAGACCGACCTGGAACTGGCCCGGTCGCTGCAACCGGCCTTCGAGCGGTGTAGCAGCCGCCTGATGGTCCGGGTCATCACGGACACGACCCGCGCGGCCCTGGACCACCTGACCCACGACCGCAATCCCCTCTTCCATTATCCTTCACCGGCCGATCTGCAGCCCCCTCCCGACACTCCCGCTCTGGCGGATCTGCATTTCGAGGGCGCCCTTGTGGCGGCCGCCGTCCGCGACCGAATCGAGCAGACGCCTCTTGCCGAGGCCGAGACCGCACGCCCCCTGGCCTGGCAGCCGCTGAGCAAGCTGCTGGTCGAATGGGACTACGACGCGGCCGAGGGCCTTCTGCAGGTCGCAAGGCAGGTGAGCGGCGAGAAGTGGGGCAACGCCGGGGTGGTCCGTCCCCTCCAGCAGCTCGCCGCGCTGTACCTGCACGGGGATGAGCTGTGGGCGAAGGTGGAGTTCCGCCCCGAGTTGGAGTGGATCGCGGCGGATGACGAGGACGCCGACGGCTACCGGGAGCTCTACGCGCCCGTGGCGCCCGACGCCTATGGCGAGTCGCTCCTGGAGTACCTGCGCGGTGACTATCTGAGCGAGCCATTGGACCTTGCGGAGCTGGAGACGTACTTCTTCGAACTCGCCTCGGACTGGTATCAGGCGCTGCAGACCGTGGCGCTGAAGCCCGAGGAGAGCCACCCGTGGCCCGGCGAGGAGACCGAGCCGGAGTTCGCCGCTCTGCTGGACGGCGGGCGCTTCGCCTCGCCCCTCGCGGTGGTGCGTGGCAAGCCCTATGGTGAGGTCATCTACAACGTCTTCGTGCTCGAGGCCGCGCCGGAGGGCGGTGCGGCCCGCGAGGCGCCGCAGGAAGCGGCCGACGTTACCGCGCCCACCGAGGCCGCCCCCGACGGCGGCGGCACCCCAGAGACCATCGGCGATGAACTGCGGCTCTGGGGCGGGAGTTGGGAGGCATGGACCGGGCTCTTGTCTGAGTTCCGCGCGGACATAGCCGGGCGGCTCGAGGCCCGGCCCGCTGAGATCAAGGGCCTCATCGGACTGGAGGACTGGCTGTTCTTCCGCGGGGACGTGGAGTACCTGCTCTCCGGCGATCTGCGGCAGCAGCCCGACAACCGCGATCCCTTCCCGGCCATCGTGGACTTCGACTCCCAGTTGAAGGCTCGGGGGATCGACATGCTGCTGGTGGTCATTCCCACGAAGGCCGAGGTCTACCCGGAGAAGCTGTCGGACGGGGCGCCCACAGGCGCACGGCCCTACGTGGCTCCCTACTGCCGCAAGCTCCTGTCCGAGCTGGCGGAGGCCGGGGTCGCCACGGTGGACCTGCTGCCCACGTTCATCGCCTGCCGCGACAGCGGCGCCGAGCCCCTCTACATGCCGCAGGACACCCACTGGACCAATACCGGGCTGCGGCTGGCGGCCAGGCTCATCGCCGAGGCGGTCCGGGAGCGGCCGGTGGCGGACAAGCTCCCCCTGGACTCGGGCAAGTACGGGGCCCGCACGGTGGCCTGCACCCGTCTGGGAGACATCTGCGCGATGCTCACCGACCAGGAGAAGGGCGACTACCGCCCCGCCAGGCTCACGGCACAGCAGGTCACGGCACCCGACGGCAAGCCGTACGTCGACGACCCCACAAGCCCGCTGGTGGTACTGGGCGACAGCTTCACCGGGGTGTTCCATCTGGAGGACTGCAGGCACGCCGGGCTCTCGGCGCACCTGGCCAGGGACCTGGGCATGCCGGTTGATCTCATCATGGCGCAGGGCAGCGGGCCGCGCATTCGGGGGCAGTTCGCCCGCCGCGGACCCGAGGCCATTGGCGCCAAGAGGCTGGTCGTCTGGACGGTCGTGGCCCGTGACCTGTACAACTACTGGGCCCCCTGGGACCTGATCAAGGTGCCCTAATGGTCTTCTCGTCCCACCTCTTCGTCTTCTACTTCCTGCCGTTGGCGCTGGCTTTGTACTACGCCTGCCCGCCGCGGTGGCGCCAACTGCTGATCGCCCTGCTGAGCTATGCGTTCTACGGCTGGGCGAATCCCTGGTTCGTGCTGCTGATGCTGGCCTCGACGATCATCGACTACACCGCCGGGCAGTTCATCAGCGGGCGTTGGCACATGCCGTGGTTCCGCGGAGAGCGACCCGCCGGTCCGGGCCTGCCTCCGGCCCGGCAGCGCAGGCTGGCCATGACCTACTCCATCGTAACCAACCTGGCGCTGCTGGGGTTCTTCAAGTACCTGGGATTCGCGCAAACGAACCTGAACTACATCCTGGAGCTGTTCGGGCATGAGGGTGTCCGCGTGTTCCAGGTGGTGCTGCCGGTGGGCATCTCGTTTTACACCTTCCAGTCCATGAGCTACGCCATCGACCTGTACCGGAACGAGGCCCGGCCGGCCAGAGACTTCCTGGACTTCGCCTGCTACGTCTCCTTGTTCCCGCAGTTGGTGGCCGGCCCCATCGTGCGCTACCAGGACCTGGCGGATCAGCTCTCCGAGCGCGCCCACACGGTGGAGAAGTTCTCCCGCGGCATCATCTTCTTCGGCTTCGGGATGGGGAAGAAGATCCTGCTGGCCAACCCCATGGGGCAGGTTGCCGACGCCGCCTTCGGTGCGGGCTCCCTGGCGCCACACCAGGCCTGGACCGGGGTCCTGGCCTACGCCTTCCAGATCTACTTCGACTTCAGCGGCTACTCGGACATGGCCATCGGCCTGGGGCTGATGCTGGGCTTTGAGTTCAAGCGGAACTTCAACCTGCCCTACCTCTCGGAGAGCATCACGGAGTTCTGGCGCCGGTGGCACATTTCGCTATCCACCTGGCTGCGGGACTATCTGTACATCCCGCTGGGCGGGAACCGGCGGGGCAACCGGCGGACGTACGTGAACCTGGCGCTGGTCATGCTCCTGGGGGGGCTATGGCACGGGGCGCAGTGGACGTTCATCATCTGGGGGGCCATCCACGGGGCCATGCTGGCGCTGGAGCGCTGGCAGGGCAAGAGCCCGGCCTACCGCGCCCTGCCCCACACCCTGCGGGTACTGGCGACCTTCGTTCTGGTGCTGTTCACATGGGTCTTCTTCCGCGCCGAGAGTCTCCCGGAGGCCATGAGGTACGTGGGCGCGATGACCGGTTTCGGCGAGCAGGCGGCGGCCACTTCGCTCCTGGACGCCGTGCTGCTTGGTCCGCAGTACCTTGTGGTGTTCGCCGCCTGCGCGATCGTCCATCTGCTGCGGTGGGATACCTGGGACATCGCTCAGCAGATCAAGCCCGCCCGGCTAGTGGCCTCGGCCGCGGCCCTTACCTGTGCGCTGGCGGTGCTCTTCACCCAGAGCTACAACCCATTCCTGTACTTCCGATTCTGACAGGCAGGTCGCGTCGATCATGGCCCGTGAGGTCGCCGTTGAGTCGTCTGAGGACCGCCGAGTCCCTGCGTCCTCCTTGCCGCTACAGCGGGCGGTGCTGGGGTACTTCCTGCTGCTCCTGGCTCTCGTGCCGGTGACCCAGCTCGCGGTGGAGCTTTCGGGTGGCCGCCCGATCCAGGAACTCGAGGTATTCCGCGCTTGGCCCACGACGGACCGGCTCTCTGCGTACGAGAGGGCTCTGGAGAAGAACTCGACGGTGGCCGAGTTCGTACGCAGGCGTCTGCAGTGGGTAGGGCTGGTGGCCCTGCGGGCGGGGAACCAGAAGGCCGTGGTGGGCGCAGGGGGGCGGCTGTTCTACCAGCCCGGTGTCGAGGCCGCCCTCCGGCCCGGCTTCATGGGCAACCCGGATGCCGAGGGCCACCCGGTGGCGGCGATCGTCGCTTTCAGGGATGCTTTGGCGGCCCGCGGCGCGTCCCTCGTGCTGCTGGTCGTGCCCGGCAAGGAGGCCGTCTACCCCGAATGGCTGTGGCCCGGCTACGACCAGGGCCGCGGGCCGGCGGTCAACCCCGACATGGAGAGCTTCATCCGGGAGATGGCGGCGCGCGGGATCGCGGTCATCGACCCAACGGCCCTGCTGTGGCCCCACAAGGCCGACGGTGAGCTGTACCTGCACCACGACACCCACTGGACCCCGGAGGGGCTGGCCCTGGTCGCCGATGAGCTGGCCCGGCATGTGCCTGCCGACTTGCACGGTGACGCGGAGATGGTGCTGGAGCAAAGCCCGCAGTCGGCCCCCGGCGACCTGCTGGACATGCTGCAGTTGCCGGCCTGGTCGACACCTCTGCGCAGACAGACGGTGATCGCGCGGCGTGTGGTGGACGCCGCCACGGGGGCGCCCGTGGAGTTTGACAAGACCTCGCCGGTGGTGCTCCTGGGCGACAGCTTCACCAACATCTACTCCCTGCCCGAGATGGGCTGGGGCGACCATGCGGGTCTCGGCGAGCAACTGGCCTACCGCCTGCGCAGGCCCGTGGATGTGGTCGCGCTCAACGACGGCGGCGTGAACACGGCCCGGGCCACTCTGGCCCGCCGGCCCGAGCCCCTTGCGGGCAAGAGACTGGTGATCTGGCAGTTCGCGGCCCGGGACCTGGTGGTGAGCAATGGCCGCTGGCAGAAGATCGATGTCGGCAGATGACGGCAAGGAGTCCATGCACCATGAAACGCTCAGCGTTCGCGACGGTCGTCTCGGTGTTCCTGGCTGCCCCGGTGATCTTGACGGTGGGATGCAGGCCCCGGTCCCAGGCCCCGCCGGACCTCCCGGCGGCCCTGCCGCCACCGAGCACGGCGCAGACCGCGCAGATGCCGCCGCCGGTGGAGGCGCCGGCCACCGCTGCGGCGACGGAGACCGTGCCGACCGCCGTGCCGCCCGCGGAGGCTCCCGCGGCGCCACAGACCGCTCCGGCGGCCCCGGCCGCGCCGCCCGCGCAGCCCGCGCAGCCCGCGCAGCCCGCGGCCCCACCCGCCGCTCCGGCCGCCCCGGCTCAGGCGCCACCGCCTGCCACGGGCGTCGCTCAGGGCGCCGACGCGCCCAAGCCCGCTGCGCCGGCCCCGCAGGCGGCGAAGCCCGTCAGGGCGGCCGCTGCCCCGCAGGCCTCGGCCCCCAAGGCCGCCGCGCCGCCGCAGACCGCCAAGCCAGCGCCCGTCGCGCCGAAGCCGGCGAACCCCGAACCGGCCAAGCCCGCGGCGAGCAAGCCCGCACCTACCAAGCCTACCTCGGCTCCGGCCAAGCCCGCGGTCGACGCGGCCGCTACGGAGGTCATCGGGACCATCGAGGTCGTCTCCGACGTGCCCGACCCGTCCTCGGTGCCGTACGATACCTGTGTGACCTTCATCAAGTACAAGGTGAGCCGGGTCCTGGGCGGCTCGTACGACGGTGGCGAGCTGCTGGCCGTCTTCTGGGGCATGAAGGACGGCAAGCTCCAGCCCGCGGCGAGGTTCACCGTGGGTCAGAGCCACCGGCTCACGGTCGCTCCCTTCTCGGAACAGGAGGACCTGGCCCGGGTGATGCAGGCAGACGACACCAACGAGTACAGTCTGACGCCTTACTGGGTGGTGTCCTATGCGGGCAGATAGTGCAGGCCGAGTACGGAGGTGCTCCGCGAGTGTGTCGAGGCCGTACCTGCTGGGCCTCGGTATCCTGCTGTCAATCCCGTTCGCAAGCACCTGCGTCGCCGCCGGAGGCTCGCCCACCGAGGCGGAACGGCAGGCGCTGGCTTCTCTGCGGGGCAAGCTGGCCGGCCTGATCGTGTGGGAGAGCAACCGCAGCGGCTCCTGGGAGCTGTACGCGATGAACGCCGACGGCACCGGTGCCCGCCGGCTGACCGACCTGGCTCAGACCACCAAGTTCTCGTACACGGCATACCTCCGTCCCCAGGTGTCACCCGACGGCACGACGATCCTGTTCGGGTACGGCAAGCACAGCAACGCCGCCGAGTGCTGGCTGGTGTCCCTCGCCGGGGACGACGCCCGCAGGCTGTGCGCCGGCCTGCCGCTGAACTGGTCCACCGACGGCAGGCGCATCCACCTGCTGCGCGACGGGCTGGTGAGAAGCTACGAGTTGGGCACAGGCCTGGAGACGGTGGTGAGCCAGACCCAGGCTCCCACAGATGGGAAGTCGGGAAGCACGGTGGGCATGTTGCACCGGTCGCTCAAGTCCGTCGTCCTGCGCACCCCGCGAAGTAATGAGGTGTTCGTGTTCGCCGAGGGCAAGACGATCAAGACCACCGGTGGCTGCGAGCCGCGGTTCAGTGCCGACGGCCGTTTCATGTACTGGGTGCAGGGCCCCAAGGACTTCCGCGTCTGGGACATCGCCGCCGACAGCGAGCACCAACTGATCGGGACCCCTCCGGTGGAGACCTTCAACTATACCTACTTTCCCACCGTATCGGACGACGGCCGCTGGCTGCTGTACGGGGCCTCGCCGGGGCAGCACGATCACGACACCAGTGACTACGAGGCGTACATCGTCCCGCTGGAGGGCTTACGGGCAGCAGGGACCCCGGTGCGGCTGACCTACAACTCGGCCACCGACCGTTGGCCTCACCTGTGGGTGGCGCCGGCGGGCGGCGGCAACCCGCTGCCCGACGGTCCGTACGACGTGGCCTCCAACCGCGCAACCAATCCGCCGCCGCCCCCGCTGTGGCTCTTCTCCTTCTCCAAGAGGGACGCCGGGCCGGAGTTCGGCGGCGACTGGGGACTGTGGCCGCAGCAGGAGGGCTGCCGGGGCGAGGCCACCTTCGTGGACGGGGGGGATGCCGAGGGTGGCAAGGGCGGCGCGATGAGGATCGACTACGACATCTCCGCGGCTCCGCGGAGCTTCTCCCTGTGGATGAACTCCCGTGCCCCCGCGACAGACCTCTCGGCACACGATCGACTGGTGTTGTATGCCAAAGGCTCGGTGTCGTCCTTCACCCTGGTGGCCAAGGACCGCAGCGCCGGGGACCCCGCCGCCCCTGAGGGCATTGCGGAGGGCCGAGTCAATGGGCTGACCCACCGATGGCAACGGTTCGAGGTTCCCTTCGCGGACTTCGTCCCACGCAGGCCGGGTGCCCGGTTCGACTGGCGCGCGGTGAACCACATCGGCATTGCGCTGATCGCGCCGCAGGACGCGCAGACGGGAACGCTGTGGGTGGACAACCTGCGGGCCGAGGCGCTGCCGTAGCGGGTCCGGCCCCCGGCCGTGTGGGCCGAGGGCCATGAGGGAAGACTACCGGCGTCCTTGCAGACGCATGACAAGGTGGCTTATATGTCGGGTCCACACAGGCTGCTTCTTCTGGCGTTGTTCGGTTCGGTGGCTGTTGGCGGCCACGCGCAGGGAGTGATGCCCGATCCCGGAGAGCAGGAGGCTCTTGCCGGGCTGAAGGGGAAGATCGCGGGCCGGATCGTGTGGGAGTCCAACCGCGACGGCTCGTGGCAGTTGTACACCATGAATGCCGATGGCACAGGCGCCCGGCGCCTGCTCCGCGCCGAGGGTGACTGCACGCAGGCTCAGATCGCCGCGGACGGCAAGACGGTCCTGTACACCCATGAGCTGCCCGGGAAGCCGCCTCAGCTCCGCCTGGTGGGCGTCGACGGCGGCGGGGACCGGACCCTTGTGGACAATGCCGCCATGGGTGTCTGGCGCAGGGGGGGGCGGGCGGTGCAGTTCCTGCGGCGGCCCCAGAAGGGCAAGGACCGCTGGGAGACCCGGGAGTACGACCTCAGCTCAGGTAACGAGCGCCTGCTGTTTCCCCGACCGGGGATCGGGTACGAGCCCGAGGTGCACAGCGGCATCGGGGATGATGAGGGCGCGCGTTTCGTGATCTGGTCACCCAAGCCCCGGGGCACGTGGGTCGTATCGCCCGACGGGCGCCTCCAGGCCCACGTGCACGGCGGATGCGAGGGGCAGGTCGCCGAGGGGGGCCGCTACGGATATGGGGTGTTCAGGGCCGGGCGGCTCGTGAGGTTCAACCTCTCCGACGGCGGCGACATGCAGACGATGCTGGAACTCAAGGGCCCCTGGGACCACACGTACTTCCCGCGCGTCCCCGCGGGAGCCAACTGGCTCATCTACGGCGCCTGCCCTCCGGACCAGCACAACCAGGATGTCAGCGACTACGAACTCTTCCTGGTGCCCCTGATCGACTGGAAGGCCTCGGGCCGGCCGGTCCGCCTCACCTTCAACAGTCGCACAGACCGCTGGCCGGACCTGTGGTTGGCGCCGCCGGGAGAAGGCAACCCCCTGCCCGACGGCCCGTACGACGTGGCCTCCAACCGGGCCACCAATCCCCCGCCGCCGCCGCTATGGCTCTTCTCCTTCTCCAGGAAAGACGCCAAGCCGGAGTTCGGGGGCGACTGGGGACTGTGGCCTCAGGAGCAGGGCTGCCGAGGCGAGGCGACCTTCATGGACAATGAGGATGCCGAGGGGGGCAAGGGCGGTTCGATGAAGATCGACTACGACATCTCCGCGGCACCCCGGAGCTTCTCTCTGTGGATGACGGCAGGGCCGCGCAAGGTGGACCTGTCCGCCTACGACCGCTTCGTGGTCTATGCCAGGGGCTCCGTGCCGTCCTTCACCCTGGTGGTCAAGGACCAAAGCGCCGGAGACCCCGACGCCCCTGATGGGATCGCCGAGAGCGGCGTCGGCGAGCTCACCGACGATTGGCGGCGGTTCGAGGTGCTCTTCCGAGACTTCGTGCCCCGCAGGCCGGGGGCCCGGATCGACTGGCGCACGGTGAACCATGTCGGCATCTGTGCCATCGCCCCGCAGGACGCGGAGTCCGGGACGATCTGGGTGGACAATCTGCGGGCCGAGAGCGGCGAGGTTCCGAACTGACCCCGGGGGGCCGCGGCTGACGGGATGCTGAACGCCAATGGATCGGCGGGCGGCATTCCCCTCACGGCGCGTCTCCGGAACGGGCGTTGAGGGCTTCCTGTGCGGTCTGTAGAGCGGTCCGTGGCGGGGTGCCCTTGACGAAGACCTCATCCAGCGCCTGCTTGAGGTGATCCAGCATCAGCTCGTAGGGTAGGTGGCGAGACACGGGGTGGGGCGCCGCGTGCTCGACGGCCGCCCGCAGGACGCCGGCGGTCTGTGGCCCGTAGCCGGCCTCGAGGGCCCGCGACTCCAGAGCCGGTCTCCAGGCCGGCACGCAATAGCCCGCCTCGGCCACCTGCCTCGCCGCCTCCGTTACCCAGTAGGCCATGAAGCGCAGGGCCGGCTCGCGCCTGCCGGACGAGGCAGACATGGCGATACCCGTGGGAATGCAGCCCGTCGCCTGACGCCGGCCCTTGAGGGGCGGCGCGATGCCCCAGCTTAGGCCCTCCTGCTCCCGCAGATCGCCCAGGCCGTAGGGCGAGACGAATGCCATCGCGGCCTTGCGGCGCTGGAACTGCTCCTGCGATTCATCGTGGGCGGCGCTGGCCGGCGCCACGACACCCTCGTCTACCAACCCATTGAGGAACTCCACCGCATCCACCACCCTCTCGGAAGCCAGCGTGCTCTGACCGCGGTCCGGGGAGAGAAAGTCGCCGCCGCTTTGGTACACCCAGCCTGCCAGAGCATAGGGATACAGGCACACCGCCGCCCCGTACTGCTCCAGCGCTCCTCCGGGATGGACGATGGTGAGCCTGCGGCAGGCCTGTGCGAACTGCTCCCAGGTCCACTCCGCCGAAGGGTAACCGAGCCCGGCGGCATCGAAGGCGTCCTTGTTGTAGACCAGCAGATTCGTCGGTCCCCAGTCTCTGGGCAGGGCGAAGAGCCCCGGCCGCCCGACGGCTGCGCCCACCGAGGCAAAGTAGGCCGCCGGGACGAACTGCGACCTATCCAACTCCGCACTCCCGGCTACCAGGGGCCCCAGGTCGGCCAGCAGGCCCCGGCGGGCGAAGTCTCCCAGGCGGCCGTAGTTGACGCTGAACGCGTCCGGGGCGTTGTTGGTGGAGAACAGTGTTGTCAGCTTGTCATAGTACCTATCGGTGACCTCGACGAGGCGGACCTTCACCGAAGGGTTCTCGGCCTCGAACCGCTCCACGAGCCTGTGCACCGTCTCGATCTCCCGAGGCGCCAGAGCCCAGTAGGCGAAGGTTATCTCGGCGGGTGCTGAGGTGGCGGAGGGTGGGGCCTGACGGGGGGGGACCTGCGAGGCCGTGGGCGGGAGGCGCCGGACGCAGCCATCCGCCAGGCAGACGGTGAGCACGAGGCACAAAAAGAGCGCGGCACGGGCCGGCCGGGCCCGACCTGCGGCGGCGTCCGCGGGGCGCCGGGCGCCGCCGGGGCACGCCCGCCACGCCTCCTGCCGTCTGGCGTCTGGCAGTGGGGCTACAGCACCTGCACCACCTTGAACCGTGAATCACGGCTGTCGAGGTTGCGTACCTGCTCCACGGTCAGGTGTGAGAAGCCCACATCGCGCAAGATGCCCCTCGCCGTGGCGACCACGCGCTCCATCTGCTCGTCCGTCGGCCGCGGCCACGGCGTGCCAGGGATCGGGATGTAGCCCATCACGTGGAAGGGGATGCTTTCCGAGAACGAGGCGACGAAGCGGGCAATGGCGGCCACATCCTCCTCGTCGTTGAAGCCGGGAATGTAGACGGTGCTGGCCCGCAGGTCGAGACCCGCCTCGAAGGCCCGCCGGAAGCCGTCGTACACCGGCTCGGCCGGGGCGCCTGTGTACTCCAGGTGCCTCTCGGGGGAGAAGGCCTTGAAGGACACGTCGGCGCCGTCCAGGTTCTCGATGGGGATGGCCGAGCCGTTGGTGTGCCCCAGGTAAGTCACCAGCGACAGCTCGTGCTTGCAGTAGCGCAGCATCTCGGGCAGGTCGGGACAGGTGGTGGGCTCGCCGCCCATGAAGTGGACGCGGTCCACATCCAGCGCCGCCACGGCCGTTTTGACCTCATCCAGGCCCGGGAATGCCACCACCGGCGGGAAGTCCCGCACCTTGTACGCGCATCCCAGGCAGCGGAAGTTGCAGCCCTTGTTGTGCACTGTGGCGCGGCGGTACTGCTCGGAGTACGTCACCTTGTAGAAAGGCATCTTGGCGGCCTCAGTCGTCGGGATTGGTGGACCACTGGCTCTTTGTCGTCTGCCCCATCGACTTGACGTGTCCGTCATACCACAGGGCGTTGAACATCCCGTTGTGACGGTAGCCCACCCGTGTGACGGGCTCGGCGAAGGTGGCTCCGCCGCCCACGTAGTAGCTGCCCTGCGTCGCGTCGGTGGGGTGGTAGGCGTCGGCGACCCAGATGGTCCCCGAGGGGTCCATGATCTCGCTGTCCGCCGGGCCGTACCAGAAGCTGGGGTAGACGCCGCTGTCGAAGTTGAAGGAGTTCATCCCGTAGCTCATGTACAGGCCCGAGTAGGTGTCCACGAGCTGGGCCGAGGACAGACAGCGGAACAGCTCGGTGTTCTTCATGTACGGCTGTACCGCCTGGTGCCAGCGGTAGGCCGTGGTTCCCGTCCCGTAGTACATGCGCGTATTGGTCTCGTCGTAGTCCTGGCAGTACATGTGCAGCGCCAGACCGATCTGCTTGAGATTGCTCTGACACGAGGCCTGCCGGGCCTTCTCCCGGGCTCGGGCGAACACGGGAAACAGAATTGCGGCGAGAATCGCGATGATGGCGATGACAACCAGCAGCTCGATGAGCGTAAAGGCTCTCCGCATGAGGTTTCTCCGTGCCATGTAGGTCGTGCTACGAATGTGCTATTCGTAACACCATAGCACGCGGGTATCCCAGAGTCAACCATCTCTTCGGCGTCGGCAAAGGCCCGTGAATCGGCGGCTCCGGACCCTCGCGGGTGCCGGAGCCGTGTTGCTAGAGGCGGTCGTCGCCCGGCGCTTCCGCAGTGGGCGTGGGGAGCGCCCCATCACGACAACCGTACATGGGCTGAG
>Ga0334884_1002347_pt1 | contig 24378 bp, 30 predicted proteins | sample GraSluR1_MG_7_FD_207215 | JGI IMG/M metagenome (GOLD analysis project Ga0334884, IMG submission 207215) | Sludge microbial communities from methane-producing bioreactor in Wageningen University, Netherlands - Granular Sludge_12_05 R1 | ecosystem: Engineered > Bioreactor > Anaerobic >...
CATATTTGGATAGTCGTCTATTAGCTTTGGCCAACGCCTTCTCCTCAGATCTAAAGAACCGGGGGTTATCGATCTTCTCTCCGTTGGACAACGTAGCGAAACTCTCCAGCCCCACATCGATGCCTACCATCAACCCATCTTTCCAGGGAGGCTTCGGAGGATCGTCGATCTCCACTGAGAAGCAGGCAAACCATTTTCCGGTCGAAGATCTCCGAACGGTTAACCTCTTGATCTTGCCTTCGATGGGTCGGTGGAGCTTGATCTTGATATCTCCGATCTTGGAGAGGCGCAGCTTGCCGAAAGACAGTTTGAATCCCAGCTGTGGATAGGTGAACGAATCGTACCATCCTTTCCCCTTGAACCTGGGATACCCTGGGGTCTCTCCTGCTTTGACCCTTCGGAAGAACGCTTTAAAGGCCAGATCTACCCGTTCTTGGACGTTCTGGAGGGTCTGAGAGAATACCTCCTTTCAGTTCTGGTTTGTTTTTCTTCCACTCTGGCAGCAAGTTGTGAGTCTCATACTTGGATATGGATTTGCCTTCTTGTTCGAAAAAGTTTTTTCGATATGCCAAAGTCTCGTTATAGGTCCATCTACACAGCTCCAAGGTCTGTTCCATCTTAGACCGCTGTGCTTTTGTCGGATAGATCCTATATTTGAAGGCCTTAAGCATTCCACTCACTTATGCTGTTATGGTATTTAAAGATTCATGGCTTAAGGCGGGGTACGATTCATACCCGGCCTAAAGACCGGGTTTTTCTCTACCCCTGCAACCCGCCTCTATAAATAATTCGATGTCATGAGAGTCCACCATGGTCCAAGTAGAGATCCTGATTCTGGGGCTGCTTCTTCTGGTGGCGATCGCGGGAGCCTTCAGCCTGGTGATGAGGTCTGTGAAGTTTCTGGCGGTGAACACCCTCTTCGGCCTCGTCATCCTCTACCTCGCCAACGCCGTCGGAGGCCTGGCCATACCCTATACCCTCCCGGTCCTCCTCGTCTGCGCCGTCCTGGGCGCCCCCGGGGCGATCGCCGTCATCATACTGAACCTCTTGGGCATCGCGTTCTGAGCTTTCGCGGATCGGGATCCCGGCGGCTTTCCAGGAGGATGGATAATCTCGGAGCCTGCCTTCCCATCCTACCTGCGGAGGTCACCGGTCGATGCAGCTCTTGGAGCCGATCTTCCCGGAGGCGTGGAAGTAGTGGACGACTAAGGCGGCGAGGAGGACGGCGATGATCCCGGTGAGGAAGATCCCGTCGAAGACCCCGGCGCCTCCAATGGAGAGGACGAGGGGCTGCCCCGCCATCTCCGTCGATCCTGCCCCCGCAGCGGGAGGGGCGAGCTCCGCCAGGACTCCGGGGGTGACGAGGTTGAAGATGTCGGCCCCCAGGAGGGTCCCCATCGTCCCGCTGATGTAGGCGAGGGCTGGGGCGGCCTGCAGCCTCCTCGCCAGGAGGAGGCCGGAGATGGCGGCGAGGGTCGGGGCGACGTAGACGGGGAGGAGGATCCCCTGGTTTGCCACCGGCATCGCCATCTCGTAGGTTATCGCCGCCACGACGACCGTCCCCATGATCGCCCTCTTCGTCGATACGCCGCATTTGATGAGGATCGCGAGGGATATGACGACGGGGATTATGCACCCTCCCAGGTTCACAGCGAGGACAATGGGGTGGAAGGTGGCGGGGAAGGATATATCCATCGCCGGCGATAGGAGGCTTGCGGCCGTGATGAAGATGGTGGGGTACGAGGTGATGACCCCGGCGTGGAGGGGGATGTTGACGGAGCTTCCTACGAAGCTTCCGAAGACCATCAGGAGGGCGTGCCAGTAGCTGAAGCCCACCTGGTAGAACGCCTCCGTCGTGAGCCTCAGGAAGAGGTAGACGACGATGAGGGGTGCGGTGAGGGCGAGCAATAGGAGCGCGAGAGTGATGGGGATCGCCAGCCATTCGAACAACTTCAACACCCGAGGTCCAAATTGTTGGGGTTGTTAATATACTCTTTCAGGCCGTCTCTCCGATCCCGGCACCGAGGCCTCTCCGTCGCTTCCACCGAAAGGGAGATCTCTCTTGAGGGAGGGCTGACCTTTAACTGGTGTTCCGACGCGGAGTCAATGGAGCGCGGATTTAATGGAGCGGTTCTTATATGGCGATAATTGCGGGCAAAGATCTCTGTGAGATCCTGGACCGGGGGGTAGTGGTGGACATGTTGGATCCGGAACTTCAGGTCCAGATCTGCGGCGTAGACCTCACCCTGCGGTCTGTAGAGCGGTTTGTGACCCGTGGGGCGGTCGATTACGACAACCGCGAGCGTCAGGTCTCAAAGACCGAGGAGATCGCCTTCGACGACGATGGCTGGGCGGCCCTCGATCCGGGCTGCTACCTCGTCACCTTCAACGAGGCGGTCTCCATACCGAAGGCGATGACCGCCCTGGCGAGGCCCCGGTCGAGCCTCCTTCGGAGCGGGGCGACGGTGGAGACCGCCCTCTGGGACCCGGGGTACCGGGGGCGCAGCCAGTCCCTCCTCGTAGTCCATAACCCCAAGGGCCTCCGGGTCAAGAAGAACGCCCGGCTGATCCAGCTCGCCTTCTACCGGCTTTCCGCCATCTCGGATAAGGGGTACGAGGGAGCCTACCAGAACGAGAACCTCTGAGCCGGCGCCCCGTCAGGATCAGGTCCGTTACGGCTCTTTGCCGGAGAGGATCCGCCGGGACCGGGGGCAAAGATCCGAGTCGAGGTCGTAGACTATGGGGACTCCCGTCGGGATCTCGACCTTTGATATGTCGTCGTCAGAGATCCCCTCGAGGTATTTCACCAGGGCGCGGAGGGCGTTTCCATGGGAGACGACGAGGACCCTCCGGCCGGACCTGATCTCGGGTCCGATCTTCTCCTCCCAGAAGGGGACGACCCGGCTGCTGACGTCGGCGAGGGACTCGGTGGATGGAAGCCTTTCAGGAGGCAAGAAGCGGTAGCGCCGGTCGAACCTCGGGTGGCGGGGATCGTCATAATCCAGGGGTGGCGGCCTCTCCGAGAAGCCGCGCCGCCAGAGCCGGACCTGATCCGACCCCACCTGCGCCGCCACCTCGTCTTTGGTCTTCCCCTGCAAGGAACCATAGTGCCGCTCGTTCAGCTCCCAGGCCATCACCCGCGGGACCCATTCGAGCCCCATTTCCTCGGAGACGATCTCGAGGGTCTCGATCGCCCTCTTGAGCAGCGACGAGAAGGCGATATCGAAGTCGAGCCCCCCGGCGCGGAGGAGGCGGCCGGCCCGGGCAGCCTCCGCCTCGCCCAGGGGGGATAGGCCCACGTCGGTCCAGCCGGTGAACCTGTGCTCTCGGTTGTAGACGGACTGGCCGTGGCGGAGGAGGATGAGGTTGAAAGGGGATCCCATGGGAGAAGCCTCGCGGTCTTGAGCCGAAAGAGATGGATCGGCCCGATTTCAAAAAACGTTGGCGCGGGCCAGAAATATCCTTTTCGATCATCCGTTTCGATCCGCAGCCTGAAATCGGCAAAAAATAGGGTGGTGGCCGGCCGCCCCTCAGAGGACGGCCCGGGCCGTCGTTATCACCCGGTCGTTTCTGTCCACCACCAGGACCTCTTCGCCGTCGGATATATCCAGGTCGGCGGAGATGACCTGGCGGCCATAGACCCGGCCGCCCCGGGCGACGAAGGGCACGGAGGCGTTTGATATCACCATCTTCTTCCTTATTGGAGTTGCGTTCTCTTGCACGAGTTATCACCTCTGAAGGTATTGGAAGGGCTCATATGATATGAATTTTTTGGTAAAAAGTGTGATTAGATTTTAAATCAAAACTATATTTTCAGATAATGGCGCTACGCTCCAAAAAATAAAAAAAATCTATATCTTCACCCGCCACCCCACGTCGCGCCTCGCCCCGCAGTTCGGGCAGATCAGAACGATCCTGTAGTCGGCACCGTCGCGGAGGAAGGAGGCGTGAAACCCCCTCTCGTAACCGCAGGCGGGGCAGACCCGAAACTCCTCGCCAGCCTCGACTCGCTTTATCTCCTCTTCGACCTTCTCGCTCAAGCTTCCACCCATAAGAGCTAGAAGCCCCAGGTATTTCTCTCTTCTTCAGGGGGATGGGGGGGCGGTGGCGCGGCCATGAGAGGAGTGGAGAGGTGAGGGGGGGTGGGGTCGGACCGGGGCGGGAGGACGAATCATCTTAATATACTCCGCCCTCTTTTTTAAGATCATGATCGCCGCCTCCATCCAGCCGCAGATCCGGCTCTGCGATAGAAAAGCCAACCTCCGCCGCGCCCTCGCCCTCGCCGCCGGGGCCGCCGAAGAGGGGGCGGAGGTCCTCGTCTTCCCGGAGCTATTTCTCACAGGCTTCTGCTACCGCCAGGACCTCTCGGATGGGGAGCCGTACCCCTCCCTCGACCCCCTCAGATCCTTCGTTTCGGAGCACGGCTGCTCCATCGTCGGCTCCCTCGTCGACGGCCGTCACAACAGGGGCTTCTGCCTCGATGAAAGCGGGATCGGGTTTCAGGATAAGATCCACCCCTTCGGGCCCGAGAAGGATCACTTCGACGGCGGCGGCTCGATATCGCCGGTGGAGACCTCAAAGGGGAGGATCGGCCTGTCGATCTGCTACGACCTGCGTTTCCCGGAGGTGGCAAGGTCCCTCGCCCTATCGGGCGCCGACCTCCTCGTCACCATCGGGGAGTTCCCGGCGGCGCGGGAGGATGTCTGGGTGACCCTCTCCCGGGCCCGGGCGATCGAGAACCAGATCCACCATATCGCCTCCAACGGTGCCGGCCCCGAGCACTGCGGCAGATCCGCCATCATCGATCCCTGGGGGAGGGCGATCGCCGAGATGGGGGCAGAAGAGGGGTGGGCCGTAGCAGAGATCGATCTGGCGGACCGGGACCGGGCCCGGTGGGAGATCCCGGCCCTCGAGGACAGGCGGCCCGAAATCTACAGGTTGTAGAGGAGACGAAGAGATAATATGAACCCCGAGACGGTGAAGTTCCTCCGCGCGAGGTTTCGGGAGTACTACCTGGAAGTCTCCCTGGAGGCGCCCCCGGAGCTTGAGCGACGGGAGTGGGGCTTCATCCTCTTCGATGACATGCCCAAGTTCGTGATGCGACGGCACAAGTCCTTCGCGAGGAGGTCTGAGCTCGTCGACTACATCCGAACCTTTGTCCCCGCCCACGTCTACCACTCCGCAGCCGTCTACCAGCGGCCGGCCGCCCCGACCATGCGGGAGAAGGGGTGGCTCGGCGCCGACCTCATCTTCGACCTCGACGCAGACCACCTCAGAAACGCCCCCCCCACCTACAACGAGATGCTCGATTTCGTCAAGGTCGAGACCCTCAAGCTCCTGGACTTCCTCACCGACGACTTCGGCTTTCCTGTCGAATCCATCCAGGTCGTATTCTCCGGGGGGAGGGGCTACCACATCCACGCGAGAGACCCCCGGGCCTTCGACCTTGATAGCGGCGAGCGGCGCGAGATCGTCGACTACCTCACCGGGAGGGGGCTTGACGTCAAGAGGTTCATATCCAAAGGTTCCATAGGTGGGGATTTTGGCATAGACAAAGCGGTCGTATTGAAGTGTCCACCCGAAGATGCCGCTGGCTGGGGGAAAAGATTCAACCGATCTATATCCTCCTCCTTTGAGCGTTTGCGTGAGATGGACGAGAACGAAGCCATAAAGCTGCTTACATCTAGGAAGGGTATCGGGAAAAAAATAGCTGAGCACATTTATAAAACTGCATTGAGGGAAGGTATATTCGATAAGATTCGCGAGGGCGGAAGCATTGATTTTTTCAGAGGAAGCGAAGGTCTTTTCTGGAATCCTCTTATAGAAGATTATCTTACTGGTGAGGGCGTACAGATCGGATTTAGCTTGGCTCAAGAGGAAAAAGGCGAGACCGACGAGCCGGTGACCACCGACGTCAAAAGGCTGATAAGGTTCCCCCTCAGCCTCCATGGGGGGACGGGGCTGCGGGTGACCCCCCTCACCCTCGAAGGGCTCGACTCCTTCGACCCCCTCCGCGACGCCGTCGTCTTCGGCGACCGGCCCGTGGAGGTCTGCCTCCGCGTCCCTTACTCCATCGAGATGGGAGGCGGTAGCTTCGACCTCGACGAGGGGCCAGCGGTCGTCCCACTGTATGCGGCCGTCTTCCTGGCGGCCCGGAAGGTGGCGGAGCTGGGGAAAGCTTTAGACCCATGAGACTACCTGATACCCCTCTCCGACCCGAACTATCAAGGGTGGCCGAAGATGAGCGATCTGGACCTGGTGAACCTCCTGCGAAAAGAGCGAAAGGCAGCGGAGCTTTTGCCCCTGGAGCCCGGCTTCTACCAGAAGGTGGGCGAATACCTCGCAGAGCTGCAGCGAGATCGGATCGACGTTAAGGACCCCTACTCCGTCGAGGCCCAGATAGTAGAAGACGAATTGAAGGCTGCCCGTGGGAGCATCGGTCGGCTCATCGACCTCCGGATAAAGAAGATCACAAGGAAGGTTCAGCGGGCCGGCTCCGCCTCCAGGGACGTGGCGATCAAGGGGATGACCCCTGAGGAGGAGCGGATATACCGCCAAACTTTGGCCGCCCTCACCGAGGGGAGGGAGGCGATCCTTGCCAGGGTGAACCAGGTCGAGGCCTCGACCACCGAAAGGGCTTTAACGACCAAGAGGGGTATCACCCAGGAATACGCCCTGGTGATGATGCTGCAGAGCGTTCCCACGTTCGCGGGCGTTGACGGGAGGCGTTACTCCCTGGAAAGGGGTGATCTGGTGATGCTCCCGGCTTTACATGCCAAAAACTTATGCGATAAAAATTTAGCTCGCGAATGCAAAGCAGGTGTGATCCCATGAAGATGCCAAAGGAGTTTAAAGCTCATTGTCCTTTCTGCAAAAAGCACACCACCCACATAGTGGAGAGGGTGCGAAAGGGACGGGCCACGTCGATGGCCCATATTGACAGGCAGAAGCACCGGGCCCAGGGTATAGGAAACTCTGGGAAGTTCTCGAAGGTTCCTGGCGGCGACAAGCCCACCAAGCGGGTGAACCTCAGGTACAGATGCGGCGACTGCAAGAAGGCCCACAACCGTAAGGGGTTCAAGGTCTCAAAGTTCGAACTGGTGGAGGGTTAGCTCTGTCCAAATTTTTGAAGGTTAAGTGTAACGACTGCGAGAACGAGCAGGTGATCTTCGGCAACGCAGCCACCGTCGTCAAGTGCCTCGTCTGCGGCAGAACCCTGGCCGATCCCAGGGGCGGAAAGGCCCAGGTCAAGACCCAGATACTCGAAGTGTTAGAGTGATCAGCATGCAGAATGAGGGTTGGCCTGAGCCTGGCGAACTTGTGGTCTGCACCGTCGACCAGGTGGTGGACTTTGGGGCCTTCGTCATCCTAGATGAGTACAAGGATAAGAGGGGCCTCATCCACATATCCGAGGTGGCCAGCGGCTGGATAAAGTACATCCGAGATCACGTTCGCGAAGGGCAGAAGATCGTCTGCAAGGTTCTCAACGTCGATCCTTCCAGGCACCACATCGATCTCTCTTTCAAAGACGTCAACGAGCACCAGAGAAGGGATAAGATCCAGGCGTGGAAGGCGGACCAGAAGGCCTGGAAGTGGCTCCAGATGGCCTACGAGGGGGATGAGCCCCACTTGGCCGAGGTGGCGGGCGCCCTCTCCAAAGGGTACGATAGCCTATACGTCGCCCTGGAAGACGCCGCCGTCAGCGGCATCGACCCCCTCATCGAGGCTGGACTGGGGGTTGAGGACGCCGAGAAGGTCCTGGCCATCTCTCAGGAGAACGTCAAGATCCCCTACGTTGAGATCACCGGCTACGTCGACCTCACCAGCCCCGCCCCCGACGGGGTGGAGCAGATCAAAAAGGCGCTCAAGAAGGCGGCCAAGACGAAAGAGGAAGAGGTCAGCCTGGACGTGAAATACGTCGGAGCGCCCCGTTACAGGATCCACGTCACCGCCCCCGACTACAAGCTCGCCGAAGCGGAGCTGCGGAAGGCGGCCCAGGCAGCGATAAAGTTCATCGAGAAGCAGGGCGGCGAAGGGACCTTCCACAGGCAAGCATGAGGTCGAAGATAAAGAAGTGCAGGGTCTGCGGCCTTTACACCCTGAAGGACGTCTGCCCCGCCTGCGGCGAGTCCACCAGCCAGACGAAGCCTGCGCGATTCTCTCCCGAGGATAGGTACGGCAAGTACCGGCGGGCGCTCCGCCAGGAGGTAGAATGAAAGAAACTACCGTTCGAAGAATAAAGGACCTGGATCTTGTAAGCCCCATCCTCATAGAGGGGCTCCCGGGGGTCGGCCACGTCGGAAAGCTGGTGGCCGAACATCTCATCGAGGAGCTGAAAGCCGAAAAGATCATGGAGATCTACTCCCCTCACCTCCCCCCTCAGGTGATCGTCCTCGACGACGGGACGGTAAAGCAGGTCCGAAACGAGCTATACGCCCACCGTGGCGAGGATAGAGACCTACTCATCCTGGTTGGAGATTACCAGAGCGCCACCAACGAAGGCCACTATGACCTCTCGGGCGCCTTCCTCGACCTCTGCGAGGAGTTTGGGGTCGAGAGGATATACACCCTGGGGGGTTACGGCACCGGCCAGTTCGTCGACAAGCCCCAGGTTCTGGGGGCGGCCAACAGCCTCGATCTGGTGGAGGAGATGAAGGGGCGAGGCGTCGTCTTCCAGGAGAACGAGCCCGGCGGTGGGATCGTTGGGGTCAGCGGCCTTCTTCTGGGGCTCGGAAGGCTCAGAGATATCGACGCCGTCTGTCTGATGGGAACCACCAGTGGTTACCTCGTCGACCCCAAGAGCGCTCAGGAGGTCCTACGGATCTTATCGACAGCCCTCGATATCGAGGTGGACATGCAGGCGCTGGAGGAGCGGGCGAAGGAGATGGAGCGGATAGTGGGCAAGCTCCGGGAGATGGAGAAAGCCCAGACCCCCTTCGAGACGAGCGGCGAAGAAGACCTCCGCTACATCGGATGATCTGTCATGACCGAAGATCTCCACCTCTGGGGCCGCCGTCTCCTGATGCTCGCCGAGAGGGCCGGGGCTGATGAGGCGGAGGTCTTCGGCCTTCAATCGAGATCCATCGACGTCGACCTCCGGAGAGATCGGGTGGATATGGCCTCCGAGAGCTTCTCCCGGGGTCTCGGCCTGCGGGCCGTGGTGAAGGGCGCCGTTGGATTCTCCAGCACCAGCGACCTCTCGAAGCTGGAGATGGTGGCAGAGAGCGCCGTCAGGGCCGGCCGTGCCAGGGGTTCTGACGAAAAGTGGCGGTCTCTCCCCTTCCCTGAGAGGGTGAGCCGGCCCCAGGAGGTCTACGATCCCGCCCTAGCCGAGATGGGGCCGGAAGATTGCCTCGACCTCTCAGCCACCCTCATCGAGGGGGCGGGGGCGGTCTTGGGGGCGGAGCCGGTATCAGGAGGCATATCTATCGTCTGTGGCTCGGAGATCTTGATGAATTCGAACGGCATCGAAGTCGACGAGATGGGGACTGCCTTTTCTGCATATCTCGAGACGGTGGCGAAGGGGGAAGACGGGACCGTGGCTACAGGCTACGATTTTGTCAACTCCAGGACCTCTGTCCCAGACCTCGCGGATCTCGGGAAGTCCGCATGCGACCTGGCGAAGCGGTCCGTCGGCGGGGGTCGGGGCGAGAGCGGGACTGCTGAGATCCTCCTCGCCCCCATGGCCTTCGCTGACATCCTGGGAAACGCCTTCGTACCCTCCATATTGGGGGATCTCGTCCAGAAGGGGAGGTCGTCTCTTGCGGGGAGGATCGGAGAGGCGGTGGCCGGGGATGAGATCTCCATCGCCGACGACGGCCTCTTCCGGGGCGGGATGGCCACCTCCAGCTTCGACGGCGAGGGCGTCCCCTCTCAGAAGACTGCGGTTGTGGAGAGTGGGGTCCTCTCTTCTTTCCTCTACGACACTTATACCGCTGGAAGAGAGGCGACGGCCGCGAAGAGCACCGGCAACGCCGACCGGCCGGGATACTCCGGGATCCCACGGATCGGGACCAGCAACCTCATATTATCTTCAAAGAGCCCAAAAGACCTCCTCGCTGAGACGGAGAGGGGTTACCTCGTCACCGGGGTCATCGGTGCCCATACCGCAAACCCCGTCTCCGGCGACTTCTCGGTGGAGGCGAGGAACGTCTTTTCGGTCGAGGACGGCGCGGCTTTGCGGCCTATCCGATCTCTGATGCTGGCGGGCAACGTCTTCGACCTTCTGGGGTCGATGAAGGCCGGGTCTGACCCCCGGATGGTGGGGTCGGTGATCGTCCCCACGGCGAAGGTGGAAATGAAGGTCGTGGGAAGCTGAAGGGTAAGACCTGCGGCCTGAATGGCGAAGTTATAAAAAACAGGATTTATAAATTTAGAGGCGATTATTGATGATCATCGGTGGTCCCTCCTCTCAGCTCCTGGGGGGCAGGGTTGCGACAATCCTCAAAGAAGATCTCGCTCTATGCGAGTACAGCTCTTTTCCCGACGGCGAGGCCTATACCCAGGTCTGCTCCGACTTCGATGACGGGGTCATCGTCGTCTGCAGCACCCCCTCGGACCGGGACATCATCCAGCTCCTCCAGATCCTGGACGTCCTCCGGGGGAGGAGGATCGACCTCGTAGTCCCCTACTTCGGGTACGCCCGCCAGGACAAGCAGTTTGCGCCCGGCGAGCCCCTATCGGCGAGGGCGATGGCCGTCGCCATCGACGCCTTTCTCGCGGAGGGGTCGAGGGTCTATACCATCAACATCCACGACCGGTCGGTCCTCAATAACTTCAGGCATGTGGCTGAGGACCTAGACGCGGCTCCCCTCCTCGCCGACGAGATAGGGAAGATGGACCTCGACGATCCGGTGATCATATCTCCGGACAAGGGGGCGGTCCGGATGGCGAGGGCCGCCGCGAAGAGGCTCGGGATAGATAGCGACTACCTGGAGAAGACGAGGCACAGCGGGACCGTAGTCTCCATGGCCCCAAAGGAGATCGACGCCAGAGGAAGGGACGTCGTCATCCTCGACGACATGATCGCCACCGGCGGGACGATGGCCCAGGCGATATCGATTCTCCGAGAGAACGGGGCGAAGAGGGTCTACCTCGGCTCCGTCCATCCTGTACTGACGGGGAGCGCCGTCCTGAAGTTGTGCAGAGCCGGGGTAGAGGCGATCATCGCCACCGACACCCTCGAAAAGGCGGTCAGCACCGTCTCTGTGGCGGGGCTTATAGCCGAAGCCTTACGTTCCTGAAGAGGACCTTCCCCGAGCCCCCAGATATCACCTTCTCCTGATGATGGAAAATGAGGCCGAGGTCTTGGAGAGGACGGGGCCGTCGGCCGACTCCGCCGCCACCCGCCCCTCGGTGAAGGCGACCTGCCGCCCCCTCCTCGCGACCTTCCCTGTCGAGAAGATCCGCCCCTCGGAGATCCCCGAGAAGTAGGATGTGGTCTGGGATATCGTCGCGATCGTCTCCCCTTCGTCGAGGAGGGTGAAGAGGGCGAGGGCCATCGCCTCGTCGGCTAGGGCGGTGTATATCCCACCCTGGAGCCAGCCCGCCCCGTTCAGCATATCCGTCCTCACTTCCATGGCGATGGTAGCCTCTCCACCGCCGAAGGAGACGACCTCTATCCCCATGAGGCCGAAGAAGGGGTTCGCCTCGCGCCCCCGTTCTCTCAGATCTTCCAGGTAGCTCATTTCTATCCTCTCATCGATAAAAACCGGTTTGTATAAGCCTTTTGGAAGGCGCTTCCATCCTGCCTCTCTGAAACCAAAAAGAGATATCTGTTTGGATTTAAGGGTTCGATCATGGCAGGGAACTCTTTCGGCACCGTCTTCAGGGTCACCACCTGGGGGGAGAGCCACGGCCGGGCCGTGGGGGCGGTCGTAGACGGATGCCCCGCGGGGCTCGACCTATCCGAGGAGGACGTCCAGAGGGAGCTGGACCGGAGGCGTCCGGGGTACAGCCCCGTCTCGACGGCGCGGCGGGAGGAGGACAGGGCGGAGATCCTCAGCGGCCTCTTCGAGGGGAAGACGACCGGAACCCCCATATCGATCCTGGTATGGAACCGTGACGCCCAGTCGGGCGCCTACGACTCCCTCCGGAATAGGCCTCGCCCCGGCCACGCCGACCTCACCTATACCGCCCGGTACGGCCACCGGGATCACCGGGGTGGAGGGAGGTCCTCGGGGAGGGAGACGGTAGGGAGGGTCGCCGCCGGCGCCGTGGCCAAGAAGCTCCTCGCCGGAGAGGGGATCGATGTCGTGGGATACGTTCGGGAGCTGGGGGGAGTTCGGGCCATCATCCCTAATCTGGACGATATATCCCGCCTCAGAGAGGTGGCTGAGAAGAACCCGGTCCGCTGCCCAGACCAGAAGGCTGCAGAGGAGATGATAGATGCCCTCGATCAGGCCCGTTCAGCCGGCGACAGCCTCGGCGGCGTCGTCGAGATAGTCGCCGCCGGCGTACCTCCGGGTTTCGGGGAGCCGGTCTTCGATAAGCTCGACGGAGACCTCGCCCGCGCCCTCATGGGGATCGGGGCGGTCAAGGCCGTGGAGATCGGGGCGGGGGTGGAAGCGGCCCGGATGCGGGGCAGCGAGAGCAACGACTCCATCGTCCCCGGGACCGGAGGGCCGAACTTCGCGACGAACAACGCCGGCGGGATCCTCGGGGGGATATCGACTGGAGCCCCCATCATCATCAGAATCGCCGTCAAGCCCACCCCCTCCATCTCACGCTCCCAGAGGACGGTGGACCTTCTCACCGGCGAGGCCGCGCAGATCGAGATAAAGGGGAGGCACGACCCGGCGATCCCCCCTCGGATCGTCCCCGTCGCGGAGGCGATGGTCGCCCTCGTCCTGGCAGACCACCTCCTGAGGCGGAGGGTGGCGAGGATTTGAATCCCGGCCAAATCTTATATCGCCCATCAGGAGAGGAAGAAGAGTATGCAGAAGGAGTTTCGCGCCCTCATCCCCCTCGACGAGGCGAAAAAGATCGTCTTCGCCGCCGCGCCTAAGGCAGGGGAAAAGACCGTACCCCTGGAGGGGGCCCTAGGCAGGGTTCTAGCCGAGAAGGTGGCCTCCTGCGCAGACGTCCCCGGCTTCGACCGAGCGGCGATGGACGGCTTCGCCCTCCGGTCCGCCGGCTCCCTGGCGGCGAGGGAGGACCGGCCGGTTGCCTTCGCCCTCGTCGGCGCCGTCCCCATGGGGAAGATCGCGGAGTTGGTGGTGGGGGATGGGGAGGCGGCGGCGGTCTCCACCGGCTCCATGATCCCGGAGGGGGCGGACGCCGTGGTGATGGTGGAGCAGACCGAGGTCGACGGCGCAGACCTTCTCATAAGGCGGCCGGTCCGCATCGGGGAGAACATCCAGCGGGCCGGAGGAGACGTCGGCTTCGGGGAGACGGTCCTCCTCCCCGGAAGGGTCCTCTCCCCCCGGGAGATCGGCCTTTTGGCGGCGGTGGGGAGAAAGGAGGTCCGGGTCCGGTCCCTCAGGGTCGCCGTCGCCTCCACCGGAGACGAGCTTGTCCTTCCAGGCCAGGTCCTCGCGCCGGGCCAGATCTACGACATAAACTCGTACTCGATAGCTGCGGCCGTGGAGGAGTGTGGAGGGACGCCCCGGATCTACGGGATCTTGCCCGACGATGGCGACTCCATGGCCGGGGGGCTATCGACAATGGCAAAAGAATCTGACCTCGTCATCGTCAGCGGCTCCACCTCTGCAGGGATCGGAGACATGGTCTACAGGGTCGTGGAGGAGCTGGGAGAGGTGATATTTCACGGGGTCAACCTCCAGCCCGGAAAGCCCACCCTCTTCGGGACGATCGGAGGAAAGCCCTTCATCGGCCTTCCTGGCTACCCGACGTCCGCCCTCACCGTCTTCAGCGTTCTGGCGGCCCCGGCGATCAGAAGGGCGGTGGGTACCGAGCACCTCAAGCCTTCGACTGCCGGCAGGCTCGCCAGGCCTGTCAGGTCGGAAGGAAGGAGGCAGATGCTGACGGTTGCGGTCGTCGGCGGCTGGGTCCTGCCCATCGACAAGGGGAGCGGCTCCATCACCACCCTCGCTGCCGCCGACGGGGTCATCGACATCCTCGACCGGGTCGAGCACCTCGACCGGGGGGAGATGGTGACGGTCCAGCTATTCGGCAACGTGCCGGAGGCGGCGCTCCTCATGGAGGGGGAGGACTGCCCGAGGCTGGAAGCCCTCGTCGCATCCCTCCCCTTCCCGGTCCGGCTCCTCCCCGTCGGGAGCCGCCGCGCAGCTGCGTCGGCGGAGGACGGGGTCGCCGATATCGCCGCAGTCTCGCGACATGATGGAGAGGAACCGTTCTGGGACGAGGCCGCCCTTCTGCCCGCCGGCGGATACCGCCGGGATTTGGTGATCATGGCAAGAGACCCCAAACTTCTGGACTTAGCCGGGATCGAGGATATGAGGTTTCTGGGATGGTCGAAGGAGTCGGAGATGGACCGGATCTTCAGGAGGGTCCTCACGGAATCGGGGCACGAGGCGGTCAGGTTCGCAGGAGTGGCTCGGTCCCACGCCGCCGCCGCAGCTTGCGTCTCATCAGGTCGCGCCGATATCGGCTTCGCCGTCCGGGAGGCAGCGGAAGGGGCGGGGCTCGTCTTCAAGAAGGTGGCCGAGGACGAGATAGTCTATCTCGTCCGTCCGGAGAAGAAGGGTCTGGAGAACGTCCTGTCCTTTTTGGAGGCGGTGGAGGCGGCGAGGGTTTGTTGGGGGCTTTCAGAGCCGAGGCTCTCGGAGGATAGCGGGCCCGATATTTAGATCGAATTTCATCCTCGCCCCAGATCCAGGACCATAGGGATAGAAGGGATGGTGCCTTCGCCCCCATCCTCCTCCCGTCGGCGAAACCCGAACCGCTCGTAGATCGCGACGGAGTTCGGCGACGAGCTGACGGTCGCCTTCGATATCCCCGGATTTCTCATGATCGCGGCTCCAATCCCCCGTCTGAGAAGCTCGCCGCCTACACCCTTGCCCTGGTGATCGCCATCAACGAAGAAGAGGGCGACGTGGCCGTCGTCCCGGAGCTCGATCATGCCTATTATCTCGTCCTCGGCCAGAGCCAGTAGGACTATGTGGTTCCACCGCGACCTTTTGATCAATAGACGGGGATCGGCGTAGCTGTAAAACTCCTCCCGCCCTTCAGGGGATAATCCGTCGGCGACGAACTCCTCGAATGCCCGGGATAAGAGGTCGCATGCCGCCTCCTCCTCCTCCCCCGACCTCATCGGCCTGTATTCGAGGGGCACCATCATCCCGACCCTCTCTTCTTCGCCTTCCTCTCGTAGTAGCTCAAGGGATGGCTCACCCACCGGCAGAGCCTGTCCTCTCCAGGGCAGTTGCCGTAGGTGGCCATGGTGGCGCAGGAGGGGGGCTTGTAGGCGGTTCCGCCTTTGCCCGCTATGTGTTCCACCTGGTAGCGGGTCCGCTCCTCGTCGAAGTCGGGGCTGGTGTTGAAGACGGCGACTACCTCGTCGACTTTCATCCCCACGGCCAGGAGGAAGGTTGTGAGGGCGAACCGCGCGGTGTGGGCGAGGTTCGTCCCAGCTGCCACCTCTCCGAGGAACCCCCGGACGCAGGGAGGAAAGGCCTCCTCCGTCACCTCCCCGAGGTCCACCTTCTCTTTGTCCCTCCTGTCGAGGAGCACCTCTTTCACCTGGGCCAGATCTGGACCGAGCCTCTCGCAGATCTCTGGGGGGATCTTCAGGGGGAGCTCTTTCTGCACCCTCTCTTTGGCCCTCTCCTCCAGGAGCCGGGCCAGCTCATGGTCGGTGACTGCGACCCATCCCGCCTCCAGGGATCGGTTGACCAGCTTCCAGCCGGGGCTCTTCATCCCGGAGGCTGCCTTCAGGTAGTCGGAGAAGTGGACAAAGAGGCCGTTTGGGTCGTATCTGGGATCGACCGACAGATCCCGAGCCAAAAGAAGGAGGTCGCCGAGCTCCTCCCGGACCATCTTCCGGCTCGCGAGCTTCGCCTCGGCGAGGGCGTACCTCCGGATCAAAAGGTCGTCGTTGAGACAGGATACCATCACCCTGGCTAGGGGGTAGGATAAGAGCTCCGCCAGGGGGTGGGCCGTTACATCGGGGATCTCCCCCCTCAACGCCCCCAGGACCCGGTCGAGGGCCCTCCTCCTGACGAGGCGGGAGAGCCGAGGGTGCGGGTTCGGCTCGTCCAGGAGCCCTTCCAGGGAGTACCCCGTCTCCGCTACCCTCAATGCTGCCTCCCGGGAGAAGGGGTAGTCGGCGAGGCTCATTCCTGTTCGATTCTGGGGGCCAGCAGGTAGTTGATCTCGACGCCCTGGCCCAGCTTGAAGCTGATCCTCAGGGGATAGTCGACGCCCAGCTCCAGCTTCACCTCCGAGGCCTTACCTATCGCCTTGCTCATGTCGGCCAGATAGTCGAGGGAGAAGAGGGACCTCGCCTTACCCGGCTTCAGCCCCAATAGCTCCGCCCCCGGCATCGTCAGCTTGAGGGAGTCGATATCCCCCTTCGCCTCCATGTAGAACTGGTCCTCGGGCTCGTCGTTGACGCCGAGGACGACGTGGTCGCTCACCTTCTCGGCCGCCCTGACCGCCTTTCGGAGGTGGGCGCCCGGAAGGATAACGTGGGCTGGGAGGTCCAGCTCCGGCACCCGCGGCTCCTTTCTTATGGCGCTGGGGTCGATGAGGCTGAGGGTGTAGGAGAGGGAGGTGACCCCGATCTTCAGCTTGTGGTTCTCCTCGTCCAGCTCGAGGGTGACGTTCTCACCCCGGTCTGCCATGCTCAGAACGTCGGTGAGCCTCACCAGGTCGACTCCGATCTCGCCGGGCGTCGCCTTGAAGTACTCGAAGGCCTCGGAGCTGAGCCTGAAGGAGACCATGGCCACGTTGGCGGGGTCCACAGCCTTCAGCTCAACGCCGTTCTCTGACAGGGTGAACTTCACCTCGTCGACAAGAGACGATACCGCCTCCACAGCATCTCGCAGGGTTTCTGCGCTTATAACTGCCTTGAACATCCTCGTAAGCCCCCTCGTCGGAGAGATCAATTTTATCCGGGTCGGAGAGATTAATTTTTATCTTAAATATAGATTATCCCCTCAGTCGTACTCTCTCCAGGTGAAGTTGCATTTTGTACATCTGAAGAAGCGGACCTCGCTCTCGTCAGCTGACCGGAGCTGCCGGAGCCACCAGTAGGCGGTATCGTTCCCGCACTCAGGACACCTGTACCTGGTGGTGGGAAGTCCCGCCCCCTCGGAGTCCTCGATGACCGTCATGGTACGCTCTTTCTGCTCGGTCTTGCTGACGAGACGATCGCCTCTCTTCATCTCCACCCTCTTGCCGCACCTTCTGCAGACCAGCACGCCCTCCGACGGCATCATCATGCTCTTACAATCGGGACAAAACTCCATCAGGTGACGAGTACTCACTCGTCATATTAAAGTTTACCAGTTGAGTAAAGGTATATGACGGGGGAGGGCGATCTTCCCATCCGTCTCCACCTCTGAGGTTATCATGAGCACCGCATTGAACGTAATCTGCGAGAACAGGCCGGGGGTCCTTCGAGATATAGCAGGGGTCGTCGCGAGCCTCGGCGGCAACATCGAGTACACCCAGCAGTTCGTCCTGGAACGGGGGGTGAACAAAGGGAAGGCCACCGTCTACATGGAGATCGACCGGCTGTCGGGAGATATGTTGGAGAATCTGGAGGCGCTCCCGGCGGTCCTGGCGGTCTCGGTCCACCAGTCCTTCGACGAGATCTACGGCTCCAGGGTGATCATCATCGGCGGCGGAGCCCAGGTGGCCCAGGCTGCCGTCGGGGCCGTCAACGAGGCGGACCGGCACAACCTCCGGGGCGAGAGGATCAGCGTCGACACGATACCCCTGGTGGGGGAAGACCCCATAGCCGACGCCGTCAACGCCGTGGGCCGCCTCCATAGGGCCTCGGTCCTCGTCCTGGCAGGAGCGCTCATGGGAGGGAGGATATCTGAGGAGGTCGAAAGGCTCCAGGAGGCGGGAATCCCGGTCATCGCCCTCAAGATGGCGGGGTCTGTCCCGTACTATGCAGACCTGGTGGTGACAGACCCCATCCAGGCCGGGACCTTCGCGGTGATGCACGTCGCAAAAACCGCCATCTTCGATATAAATAGAGTGCGAGGGATGGAGTTTTGAGGCGGAGTTGATGGGCTGGCTCAGCCGCGAAGCCCCATCGCCTCGAGGTCTCTGATGGCCTCGCCATCGAAGAGATCCTCCACGGTGTAAAAGTCGTCCCCGGCCATGAGGACCGGGGCGCTGAGGGTGAATACCCCGTTGACTCGAAGCTCCGTCATAGCCTCGGGGGTGGCCATATCCACCGTCTCGAACTCGATCCCCCATCCCTTCAGGACCCTCTTAACCTCTTCGCATCGTGGACAGGCGGCGGTGGTGTAAACGACGTACTTCATAGGTCCATCTCCCCTCGTCCGTTGATATTTATTCTGTTCATCTCATCACCATGGGATACCCCTTCACTGCCTGGACGGCGTACCCCTCACTGATGGCCCTATCGGCGCATTCCCTGCAGCAGGAGAAGTTGGCCAGGTAGGTCACCCCGTCCATCTCGTGCTCGAAGACGTTGTTGCAGCTCATCCCCAATACCCGTCTGCAGTCCAGCCCCCTGCAGAACTCGTGGTCGTCGGCGGCGACGGGAAACTCGTCCTCAAACCACATCTTCGGCAGAAGGACTGGGAGTATCGCCATGTCCATGCCACATCCACAGGGGCCGTAGGTATCTTCAGGGCCGTCGTATACGACGGCCTTCTCGATCTTATAATCCATATTTCGCCACCCCAGGTCGATATATCGCTCAAGGGGAAAGAGCCGGAAACCTAAATAACCTTTGGCCTCCTTCGACAGCACGATCTTCCCGGAACTAAAATAAACTGTCATTGGGGGAATTTTGGCCTTATATCCTTATAAAATCATTTTTCTTCGGTTTTCTGGAATAATATTGGCTGGGAGTTTACGAAAATTATATATAGAGATTTGATGGACAACATGCAGTCTATTCGGCTCTTTAGTCGGGCAAGAGGCTGGTTTAATCCGTTTTCTGACGGCCAGGGCCGAATTCTATTGGAGGAGAGGAGCTCAAATGGCGATACTTCCGGTGGCACCGGTCAGCAGACTAATCCGAGAGGCCGGGGCGAAAAGGGTCAGCGAAGGGGCGCGGGACGCCCTGGCAGAGGTTCTGGAGAGCTACGGGATGGAGGTGGCCGAAGAGGCCGTCGAGTGGGCGAACCATGCCAAGAGGAAGACGGTGAAGGCGGAGGACATCCGAGAGGCGGTCAAGAGGGTGAGGCCTCCCCGGGCGCCGGGGACCGATTGAGCACCGACTTAGGCAGATATATAAGCGAGGCGGTAAGGTCGTCTCTTTATGCCTGAAAGCTCAGACTTCGCCTCCCTGGGTCTGGTATGCGGCATCGAGATCCATCAGCAGCTTGATACCGCCGCCAAGCTCTTTTGCGGCTGCCCCACAAGCATCAGAGACGTGGGGGAGTCGGACCATCAGTTCTTCAGGCGCCTGCGACCGGCCAGAAGCGAGCTTGGCGAGATCGACAGGGCCGCCCTGGAAGAGGTTCTCGTCTCCCGGAAGTTCATATACTGCTCTTACGATTCTACATGCCTCGTGGAGGCGGACGAGGAGCCCCCCAGCGAGTTGAACCCTGAGGCGCTGGAGATTGGCCTCGTCGTTTCGAAACTTCTTTCGATGCAGATCGCCGACGAGGTTCACACCATGAGAAAGATCGTCATCGACGGCTCCAACACCTCGGGCTTTCAGAGGACCGCCTACATCGCCTCTCACGGCGGGATCGAGACCTCCTCTGGCAGGGTCGGGATCGATACGATCTGCCTGGAGGAGGAGGCGGCCCGGATCGTCGAGGACCGGGGGGACGAGGTCGTATACTCCCTCGACCGGCTGGGGATACCCCTCGTGGAGATCTGCACCTCCCCCGACATAGTCTCCCCCTCTCACGCCCGGGAGGTGGCCAGGAGGCTCGGGATGATCCTCCGGTCCACCGGGAGGGTCAAGAGGGGCCTGGGGACGATCCGCCAGGACGTCAACGTCTCCATCCGGGATGGTGCGAGGGTGGAGATAAAGGGGGTCCAGGAGCTGAACCTCATCGAGACGATCGTGGCCGTCGAGGCGAGGAGGCAGCAGCTCCTCCTGGAGATTAGAGATGAGCTCAAGGGGAGGGGCGCGAGGGTCCACCGCCGGGTGGCCGACGTCACCGGGATATTCGCCGGGACCGGGTCCAAGGTGATCAAGGCTGCCCTGAAGAGGGGGGGCGCCGTCCTGGCGGTGAGGCTCGGGGGATTTGCGGGCCTTTTGGGAAAGGAGATCCAGCCGGGACGGCGGCTCGGCTCTGAGATATCGGACCGGGCCAAGAGGGCTGGAGTAGGCGGGATATTCCATTCTGACGAGCTTCCAGCATACGGCATCACCCAAGAAGAGGTCGAAGCCGTTCGATGGGAGCTTGAAGCTGGGGGGGAGGACTGCATAGTGATGGTGGCCGCCCTCCGGGACCGGGCCGAGGCGGCGATGAAGGCGGTCCTGGAGAGGGCACAGGAGGCCCTAATAGGGGTTCCCGAGGAGACGAGGCGGGCCCTCCCCGAGGGGACGAGCGAGTACATGAGGCCCCTTCCGGGGTCTGCACGGATGTATCCCGAGACTGATGTTCCTCCTGTGGTGGTGGCCCCCGAGTACGTGGCGTCCCTCGATCTCCCCGAGCTCTTCGACGAGAGGGCGGCGAGGTTCGAGGAGGTGTACCATCTACGCCGCGAGTTTGCGACCCTCATGGCAGAATCGCCGTACTTCCACCTCTTCGAGGAGGCGGTCCGGGACCTATCCCTCTCTCCGGCTCTGGTGGTGAGGACCCTCGAGATGATCCCCAGGGAGCTGGAGGGGGACGGGGTATCCATATCGAACCTGACCGAAGACCGATATCTTGACGCCCTCTCCCTCGTCGCCGGGGGCAGCTTGGCGAAAGAGGGGATCCCCCAGCTTCTGGAGACGATGGCAAAGAACCCCGAGCTCTCAGCGGCCCAGGCAGCTAAGGCCGCAGGACTTATGGGCGTCGACCAGGGCGGCGTCGAAGAGGTGGTGGCCAGGATCGTCGCCGAGAAGGAGGATTTCGTCAGGGAGAGGGGCGAGGAGGCGGCCCTGGGCCCCATGATGGGGCTTGTCATGAAGGAGCTGAGGGGGAAGGCCGACGGCGCCCTCGTCAACGCCGCCCTGAAGAGAGAGATCCATCGGACCCTCTCGGATTAGGAGCTTCTTTTGTGGTGGCCCGGCTTCTCGACGAGTTCGGGCCAGGGAACCTTATTTATCTCGCCGATCCAACTACTCTTCTGTCTGGAAAGGCTTCATCTCCGTTCGGATGGGCCCTTGGGTGCTAGAGATATGAAGCGAGAGATCCTCCTCTGGGACGAGACGATCTTCAAGGACCGGGATGTCCTGGAGTTCGACCACATGCCCGAGCACTTCGCTCACCGCGAGTCTCAGATGGAGGCGCTCAAGTTCTGCGTCAGGCCCGCATTCCAGGGGGCTCGTCCCGTCAACGCCCTCTGCCTCGGCCCCCCCGGGACCGGGAAGACGACGGCTATATACAAGCTATTCAGCGAGATGGAGGCCCACTCGTCTAAGGTAGTTCCAGTCCACGTCAACTGCCAGATGGACCATACGAGGCACGCCATATTCCTCCGGATCTACAGCAAGCTTTTGGGCCACTCCCCCCCGACGAGCGGCGTCTCCTTCAAGAGGGTCTTGGAGAGGATCGCCCGGGCTATCTCGAAGGAGAACCGGGTCCTGGTGGTGGCCCTCGACGACGTCAACTACCTCTTCCCCGAGAAGGAGGTGGATCGGGTCCTCTACACCCTCCTCCGGGCCCACGAGACCTTCCCCGGCTTTCGGGCCGGGGTGATCGCCATCCTCAGCGAGCCTGCCTTGACTTACGTCTTCGATCCGCGGGTCGGCTCGGTCTTCCAGGCGGAGGAGGTCAGCTTCCTCCTCTATTCGATGGAGGAGATCAGAGACATCCTAAAACGGCGGGCTGATCTGGGCTTTTATCCAGGGGTCGTATCCAGTGAGATCATCGATAAGATCTCCGAACTCACCGAGCGGACCGGAGACCTCCGGGTCGGGATCGACCTTCTGAAGAGGGGGGGGATGGAGGCGGAGAGGAGGGCGTCGAGGTCGATATCCAGCGAGGACATCGACCGGGCCTACGAGAGGTCGAGGCTCGTACACCTCTCGAGCGCCTTAAAGCCCCTCCGGAAGGAGGAGCTCCTCCTCCTGGCCATCGCCGCCGAGATGGAGACCTCGAAGGCCGGCGATCTTTATAAGAGGTTTCAGGCTTCGACCGGGGCCGGGTATACCAGGTTTCACGAGATCCTGAACAAGCTGGACGCCGCAAGGCTCGTAGATACCGACTTCAGCGGCCCCGGCCACCGGGGGAGGTCCAGGATCGTCAGGATAAGGTACGATCCGAAAGAGGTGCTGGAGAGGGTAAGGCCGAAGGAGGGCCCTCCCTCCAAATCCGAAAATATATAGGTTAGAGGATTAGATATATAGGCAGCATATTGTATCATTAAATATATAGACTACATATTGTATAATCGATAACTCGGCGTAATAATGTCTATTTATCCTATTGTGATAAATTTTATAACCTGCACCTGTAAGTAGGGGATCTTTATGAATAGACCGCAAGTACGCCTATTGATCGCCGTCCTGGCGATCGGGTCGATCCTCATATTCTCCGGATGCATCGACCGGGATGGAGAGGGGGCATCTCCCCGGAGGGCGGCCACCGTCGCCGTCGCCGGGTCCACTACGGTGATGCCCCTGGTGGAGGCCTGTGCCGAGGAGTGGAACATGATCCAGGATGAGGTCCGCGTCACCGTCACCGGCGGCGGGTCCGGGGTCGGAATCAAGAACGTCGCCGAGGGGATGGCGGATATTGCCATGGCCTCCCGAGATGTGAAGCCTGAGGAGATCGTCGCTTACGGCGACCGTTTCGTCGAGTTTCTGGTAGCCTACGATGCCATCGCCGTGGTGGTGAGCCAGGGAATCTACGACGCCGGAGTCACCGACCTATCTCAGGAGGAGCTGAAGGCGATCTACGCCGGCGAGGTGGCCAACTGGAAGGATCTAGGCGGTCCCGACGAGAGGATCTACGCTGTGGCGAGGGAGGTGGGCTCCGGCACCAGGGACACCTTCAACGGTATGGTTATGGGCAGCGTTGAGGCCGAGACCCCTGGAGTCACCACGTACCACGGCAGCAATGCCGAGGTGAAGACTGCGGTGACCAGGAGCAATAGGGCCATCGGTTACGTCGGAATGAACTACGTCGAAGGCGGCTCCCTCCGGGCCGTAGCCTACCAGGGCGTAGCGCCCTCGGAGGAGAGTATAAAGGACGGTTCTTACCCCCTATCTCGGGCCCTCCACCTCTACACCTTCGGCGATCCCGGCCCCGACGCAGAGAAGTTCATCGACTTCGTCCTCAGCGACCAGGGGCAGGATATCGTGGCAGAGTCCGGGTTCGTCCCCGCCGGATGAAAAAATCTATAAATTTATAAAATGGTGCCGGCTTCGAAAGAGCCGGGCCAACTTCTTTATTCTGAAAACGTGTTTGTGGACAGAGAGCTTTAAAAAAATCGGATTGATCCCTCCAAGATCGCTTAAAATGCCGTTTGACACGTCATTCGTGGCGCTCTGCTAAAAGTTCCTCATATACCCTCTTTTAGCAATTTTCATAGCTTGATTTGAGATACGAAGACGACGCTGGAATATAGAATATATTGAAACGTTTTCACAGCGGAGTCCTATTTATTATATGGAGAAAAATTTTATATTAGATATCATCTCCGGTGGATGTTGTATGATCGAAACTGCGGATACTGGGGACGATGGCAGACTTAGCCATTTGTTTGGAGATTTCGAACTGGAGAGGATCGCAAGAGCTGATAAGAAGATTGACCCTGTGAATCACTGGTGGTTAGATGCTTAAGAGGTGGCTGGACGCCTCCTCACTCCACGGCACAGTCTACTTTTCCAGTGATGAAGTTGGAGGCTGGATACCCCTTCCCAAAAGTTTTTAGTCTTTGAGACGAAGTACCCAGTGGTTCCCTCCAATGACTCAAATACACCTTAACTTGATAAATTTTCCGTATCGTGAACGACTTTCGGATATCTTCAGTGATTACCCCGACGAATTCGAGTTTACCGCGGAAGGGGCACAATCTACTTTTCGAGTGATAAAGTTGGAGGCTGGATAGATTCTCCCAAAAGTTATTAACCTTTGAGGAGAACTACCCAGTGTGACCCTCCAATGACCCAGATACACTTAAACTTGATAA
>Ga0334884_1002349_pt1 | contig 24372 bp, 19 predicted proteins | sample GraSluR1_MG_7_FD_207215 | JGI IMG/M metagenome (GOLD analysis project Ga0334884, IMG submission 207215) | Sludge microbial communities from methane-producing bioreactor in Wageningen University, Netherlands - Granular Sludge_12_05 R1 | ecosystem: Engineered > Bioreactor > Anaerobic >...
ACCCACCACGCGCCCACTATCAGGCAAGGCCGCTATACTACCCATCCCACACCCCACTGTCAACCACGTTTTCCGCCCCCCCTGCCCCCCCCAACCACAGAGGCCATCACCCCGCAGGCAACCCCCGCGATTGCGCTCCGGCAGGCGCGGGCATTGCCGGGCGCCTTCTGCGGCCCCTGGATGCCAACACCACCTGCACCGCCGTGGCCAGCAGGAGCACTCCGGCACAGACCACGAACGGCGCCCGCACGTTGACGTGCTCGGCGACCAGACCGCTCACCAGGGGGCCCAGGAAGATGCCGCTACCCACCACCGCCTCGTGGAACCCGCTGGAGCGTCCCTTGCCCTCCTGCCGCCCGTGGAGGGCGTAGAACAGCGCGCTGACGTATGCCAGGCCGGCGTTGACTCCCAGCATGACGAAGGCCGCGCCGAACACCCTGACATCCGAGGTCCAGGCTACCGCCAGGGATGCGGCCATTGCCCCGGTCTGCACCAGCAGCAGGGGCCACAGCCTGTACTGCCAGCGCTGGCAGTATCTGGCGTAGACGAACACCGCCACCTGCCCGGCGCGGAAGACGAAGAGCAGCCACCCAACGACCTCGGTGGGCAGGGAGAGCATCTCGCCGATCTTGGGGAAGAGCGCGCTCACGGCGCTGGTGGCAAACCAGATGGCGAAGCCACCGATGCGGGCCATGGCCAGGAACAGCCCGGTGTTCTCGCTGCCGTCCTCGGCGGCCTGTCCCACATCGCTGCTTGCGGTCTCGGCCCGGGGCAGCGTCACGATCACCGCGACCAGTCCGAGCACGACGGCCGCCGGCACGTAGAACGCAAGCGCGTGGCTGACCGGCCACAAGTAGCCCGTGACCACCGGGCCGACCATGAAGCCGCTGCACCACATGATGTTGAACAGGCCGATGTTGCGGGTGAGCTCCTTGCGGCCACCGGTGGTATACTCCGCCATCCAGGCCAGGATGGAGGGCCAAAACAGAGACAGGGCAACTCCCGAGAAGGGCACGACCCACAGGACGTTCCGCCACGGGCCCACATTGGGGGTCAGAGCCCAGGTCAGCGCCATGCCCAGGCAACCCGCCACGGCACAGCGGCGCCGGCCGAAGCGGTCCGATACCAGGCCCGAGACCATGCAGCTTAGCATGTAGGCCAGCGACGACATCGCGGGCAGCAGGCCAAGAACGCTATTGGGGGCATCGAGCACATAGACCCCGAGGTTCTGTAGGCCCAGCCCCGTCATGGCGGCGCCGAAGTCCATCACAAACGCGGCGCCGATCAGGCGCCGCGTCGGGGAAAGCAGGCGGTTGCGCAGTGACACTTCAGTCCTCGTCTCCCATCACCTTGCCGCCGGCGTGCTCCCATAGCCGACGATAGGCGATCTCCATCAAGGGCTCCAGATTCTCCACATCCGCCCGGTTGTACTGAAGCAGTAACTGCAGGGCCTCGCCGCTGCCGCGGCGATACTCGTGCCACAGTCGCACGGCGTCCTCGCCGCTGATATCGGCGATCTCGTCGCCTCGTTGTAGGCCCAGACGCCGCTCGATGATCTTCAGGCCGCCATGCAGGCCCAGCCTGGCGAGGCCGAACCGCAGGTCCACATGGAGCTGATCGAAGATGTTCCCGAACCTGCGGCGCAGGAAGGGAAGATCGAAGGTGGCCCCATTGAAGGTGACCAGCACCGCGAACCGGGCGATGTCCTCGGCGAACTGATCCAGGTTCTCACCCGCCACATATGACCGCGTGCGCCGGCCATCATAGACGCCCACCACCGTCACCTGGTTTCGGCTGTCCAGGCCGTCCGTCTCGATGTCCAGGTATGCTACGCGGGAGCGAAACTCCGGGTAGGCCCGCCAGTGGTCGCGCGGGTGCAGGCAGCCACAGAAGTAGCGGTGGTCTCCGGACTGAAGGCTGAGCAGGGAGCTTTGCAGCGTATCACACAGCAGCTCCCAGCGTCCGGCGGAGAAGCCGCCCGGCGGCCCCGGAAGCGCCAGGGCATCCATCCAGGTCTCCGCTCCGGCCCCCCACAGGCGCTGCTCGGTAACATAGCCGACCTTGGGCACATGCACGAAGGTGTGAGTCAGCATGGGTTGGGTCTCCCGCTCATGGTTGGCACGCCGCGGGCCGGGAGGCGGCGGCGAACGGCACCTCGCCGCCGGGCTCAGAGGCCCCGCCACGACCGCCCACCGATAGGCCGGATGGCGGTGCACCTAGCGCAGTCTCGTGTTCCGCAGCTCGCCCACGGCCTCCACCATGGCAACGTAGTTGTCGGCCTTCACCTGCGGGTTGATCTCGCTGGAGGTGCCGATGAACACTCCGCCACCGTGCAGAGCGTCCGTCTGACGGACCTGACGCGCGACCTCGGCCCGCACCTGCTCAGGCTCGCCGCGCTCCATCAGGTCGACCCCATCCACCCCTCCCGCCCACACGCGATCGGGCCATTCACGGGCGAGCCGCACGATGTCCATTCCGACGGCCGGCTCGAGACAGTAGAAGCCGTCGACCCCACATTCCACCAGTTGGGGGATCACGGCCTTCCAGTTGCCGTCGCTGTGGTAGAGCACCTGCAGCCCCGCGCCGTGCCACGCCTCGACCACTCGCTTGAGCCGCGGGAAGTGCTCGGCCTGCAGGAAGCCCGGGCTGAAGATGGGCCCCTGCTTGGTGGCGAAATCGTCGGCGATGAGGATCACCGGCGAAAGCTCGGGGTCGCCGATGGCTCCGGCGCGCCAGACCTGGAACTCCGTCTCAGCCTCGATGAACTCCGACACGCAGGCCGGGTCGTCGTCGTACAGGTACGCGAATAGCGCCAGGCCCACTTGCGACCAGCAGGAGCAGAGCCCCACCTGGCTGCCGGTGTCGATGATCACCGTTCCCCCGACTTTGCTTTGCAGGGCCTGCATCTGCTCGCGGAAGGCCAGCCGGGCTGCCTCGGCATCGCGGCTGCGACGACGCATGCTCTCGGTGGCCCGCAGGACCCACTCCCGGGCTCCGGCGACGTCGGAGAAAGGACGGCTCACCGTCCAGCTCGTCCAGTTGTCATGCTGGATGACGAAGCCGTCGGGGGTGGTGATCCGCCCCGTCCCCCGGGGCGCGACGGGCGGGAAGCAGGCGTCCAGTGTGCTGCGGATGACGGTGCAGACGTCCTCCAGAGTGTAGTCAAAGCCCCTGACCCGCCGCCCGGTGTAGCGGGCCACCACACCGGGATTGTAGCTGACCTGGTCGTGCAGCGCCACCCTATCCACGGGCCGGTGCAGCAGTGTCCGCTCCACCCGTTCGCGCCGGGTGAGGACGTCATCGGCAAACAGTCTATCGCCGGCGTCGGTTCCCATGGTCGGCCATCTGCCTCGGGTCATACAGGGATCTGGCGACGGGCGGCCTCCGAGCGGCTAGACCGAACGGCCGCCCCCCGGCACTCCGGGCCGTCCCGCCTCTGGGCGTGTCTCGGCGCCGCCGGTGTTCAGCGGTACGTCCGGGGGGGACGGGAGGATGGGCAACGGCCAGAGGGCTGTCCCCCGCGCGCTACTCCTCCCCCACCTCAACCCATCGTCGTTCACGATCGCTGCGCACGATGGCATCCATCACCTGTTGCGTTGCATGGCCGTCGGCGAAGCCGGGCGTTGGCTCGGTGTCGTTGGCGATGCAGTCGATGAAGGCGCGCACAAGACTGGGTGCCTTGAGCAGGAAGGCCTCGTGCGCCACGCGGCGCTGCTCCTCAGTTTCCACGTCCCGGGGGATCCGTCCCTGTAGTTCGTCGGGTGGGGTCAGCGGCGTGGCGTCGGTCTCCCCTGCCCGGCACCCGGCCAGGCGGTTTTGCCACACATCGTGGTACAGGTTCAGGATCAGCAGGCCTTCGCGGCCGGCGATCTCGTGGCGCATGATGCGGTCGCCGGTGGAGGTCCAACTTATGTGGAAGATGCCCTGGGAGCCGTCGGCGTACTGGGCGATGAAGGCGTCGGTGTCGTCGGCGGTGGTAGGGAGCAGATCGTCGCCCTTCGGCCGCTGTGGGGAGACGTTTTTGAGGGTGGCGCACACGGACTGGATGGGCCCATTGAGCCACATGGCCAGGTCGATGTTGTGGCAGCCCAGGTCGTACAGGACGCCGCCGCCGGCCAGGGAGGGGTCGGCCCGCCACATCCAGTTGCCTCCGGGACGGCCGTAACTGGCGAGCTGGCAGACGTTGTAATGGAAGGTCTCGCCGCAGAAGCCCTGCTCCAGGAGTTGTCTGGCGTGCATGGCCTCGGGGACCCAGCGGTTGGTGAAGGCGACCATGGTCTTGAGACCCGTCTGCCGGGCGAGAGCGGCCAGCTCGCCGCTCTGTTTGGAGTCCACGGCCAGGGGCTTTTCTGAAAACACATGGCGTCCGCTTTGCAGCGCCGCCCGGGCGATCTCGAAGTGGGCGCTGTGGGTGGTGCTGATGGTGACGGCGTCCAGGTCGTCCCGGGCCAGCAACTGCCGGTAATCGGTGTAGAGCGCCGAGATGCCGAACTGCTCGCCGGCGGCTTGAAGCTTCCCCTCGGTGCGGGCGCACAGCCCCACCAGCTCTGCGCCGGGGTGGGAGAGTATCTGCGGGATATGGACGCGGTTGGCCCAGGAGCCAACCCCGATCACGGCCGTGCGGACCTTGTGGCTGCTCATGCCAAGACCTCCGGATAGCGGTGCACGCTGCGTGGCGGAGGAGGCTTCGATAGCGGGGCGCGCAATTCCTGCCCGCAGCACTACAGGCCGGGCCTGCTCAGTGGGCCCGGCCTGCCTGCACACCGTCGGGCTTGGAGCCTGCGGGACTCGCGGGTCAGCGCACCCTCAACTCGGGGTGCTTCTGGGTCACCGTGGAGCCCGGGGGCACGGACTCGGCGAGGAACACATTGGCGCCGATGACCGAGCCTTTGCCGATCACCGTGTCGCCGCCCAGGATCGTGGCCCCGGCGTAGACCACCACATCGTCCTCCAGCGTGGGATGGCGCTTGATGTCCTTGACGGGGAAGCCGTTCTCGTCCACCGGAAAGCTCTTGGCCCCCAGGGTCACGCCCTGGTAGAGTTTGACGTTGTCGCCGATGGTGGTGGTCTCACCGACCACCACACCCGTCCCGTGGTCGACGAAGAAGCTGGCGCCGATCTGTGCGCCGGGATGGATATCGATCCCGGTCTCGGCATGGGCGACTTCGCTCATGATGCGGGGGACAATGGGGACATCGAGCCGGTACAGCTCATGGGCGATGCGGTGGGTAGTGATGGCCGAGATGCACGGGTAGCTGACCATGACTTCGGCGTAGGAATGTGCGGCCGGGTCGCCGCGGTAGGCGGCTTTGACATCCTCGATCAGCAGCTCGCGCACGACGGGCAGACGAGCCAGGAACTGACCGAGGATGCTCTGTGCCTCGTTGTCGACGTCGTCCAGCACGGCGCCCCTGCCCGAGGTCTTGGCAAACTCGCTCATCCAGCGGTACCGCAAGGCGCGCTTGACCGCGGCCAGCAGCCGCGGGTACGCCAGACTCAGGCGCTCCTGGATGAACATGGACAGCAAGTCGCATTCGGTGACCTCCGACAGCCAGCGGGCGGGGAACATGCACTGGCGCAGGCAGTCCAGGGCCTGCACGACGGACTGGGTGTCGGGCAGTGTTCGGGAGCAACCGTCGGGCACGTCGGCCTCGACCTGGGCGAACAGGTCGCTGAGGGCCTCGGAGGCCTGACAGATGGCCCGGGGGGCGGAAGCGCGCCCGCAGACCTCGCAGCGCATGGGATCCTCGGGGGTTGCCGGGCAGGTCATGGCTTGGGTTCCTCCTGTCGACCGCGGTGGCGTACGTGCTGAGATCATAGGGACGAAGGCCCGCACCTGTCAATGTGCGGATGGGTTCGCGACCGGCCTTGCCAGGTTGGTCGTGGGTCGGGCACCTATCCTGGTCGCCGGTAGACAGTCTCGACAACCACCGTGCCGGCGGGGCTCCGGGCCCGCAAGTCGTTGTTGTCGGCCGTCAGTCGTTGGATGATGGCCGTTGGCCGGGCACGGAGGACCCGTCGGTGAGTGCCTACCGGCGACGCGGGTGTGGCGAACCTTGCGGTCTTGGAGGACGCGGGCACGGGGGCGGCCCGAGCAGGGCTGCGGTCCCCGGCGTCGGCAACGCGCCCTACCGTGCGGGTCCCGCCGGGTGAGGAACTGCCCACAGGTGCGTGCCGGTGCTCTGCCCGGCATCGTCTTGGCTGTGGGCGGAACCTGCCGGCAGACCCCACGCCGCGAAGGTCTTGCCCGCCTGGCGGGCGAACCCCAACATGCCTGCGGGACGTGCAACTACCTCCGGGCCAAGGCTGGTGATGGCATTGCGAAGGCCGCTCGCGCCCCTGCTGTGCCCCGTGCTCATCGTTTTGCTCCAGGCCTGCAGTGTTCCTCAGGTCCCCGAGACAGCCGCCGAGACCTTCGGCTGCGAGGCCAATCCCACCGGCGACCCCATCGGCGGCGGGGAGGGTTACCGCGACATCCGCAGCGACGGCGACATCACCGTCACCTCGGCCGAGGAGTTGGTCCATGCACTGACCGGGGCGCAGCGGGGCCAGGTTCTCTTCATCCCCGACGGGACGAGCATCGAGCTCACGGGCCGCCCCACTCTGCGCATTCCGGCCGGCGTCACGCTCGCCGGCACCCGTGGCCAGCAGGGCTCACCGGGAGCCCTGGTGGTACGCAGGGACCCGAGCGGCACGATGCTGGCCACCGGCGGCGATGACGTGCGTCTGACCGGCCTGCGCTTCCAGGGCGCTGAGGGAGGCGCCGAGAGGGTCGCGGCGGCCTGCAGCTTCTTCTCCATCGGTCACTACGGGACCGAGGTGGACAACTGCGAGATCTTCGACTTCAACGTCAGCGGTATCGGGGTGAGCGATGCCGCGATGGGTGTGTACATCCACCACAACTTCATCCACCACTGCCAGAAGGGCGGTCTGGGCTACGGCGTGTCCACGAACTCCTCTGACGTGCAGATCATCGCCAATGTCTTCGACTACTGCCGGCACCACATCGCTTCCAGCGGTTCGCCGGGAGCGGGCTATGAGGCGGCGTGGAACCTCGTGCTGGAGCATGCCACCAGCCACCATTTCGACATGCACGGCGGTCGCGACCGCGGGGACGGCACGGACATCGCCGGCGACTGGCTACACGTCCACCACAATACCTTCCGCAGCACACAGCGCCATGTGGTGATTCGCGGCGTCCCGTCCTGCGGCGCCGAGGTGCACCACAACTGGTTCGCGGGACCTGCCGAGAAGCAGGTGGTCAGCGGCGGCAATACCCGGGTGTACCGCAATGCGTACGGCCCGGACAAGACGCCGGAGGAGTGATTCTATGCCGGTAGTCAGGCTCAGTCTGGCGCTGCTCTTCCTGGCCGGCACGGCGGCCCCGGGCGCGCAGGATCGCCTCGGCGACTCCCTGCCCGAGGGCGCCGTGCAGCGCCTGGGTACCGCCCGTTTCCGCTATCCCTCGGGGATCGGTGATCTGTGCTACACCCCCGATGGCCGCGGCCTGATCGCGGTGGGCAAGAGCGTTGAGGTGTGGGACCTGGAGAAGGGTCTTCTGGTTGAGGCCCGGCAGATCGCGCAGGGATCCATCGTCGGCCTGCAGCCCAGCGCCGACGGCAAGCGGGTGCTCATCGCCGACAGCAATGGCACGTTTTATGAATGGGACCTCTTGGGGAACAAGGCCGCTCCGGCCGTGAAGGTCGGCCACGGGAGCTTCCGTGCCGCTCACTACTCACCGGACGAGACGCGGGTGCTCACCACCGGCGGCAGCCCGCCGGTGGTCAAGGAATTCTCACTGGAGACGGCAGAGGAGCTTATCTCCATCCGTGGCCAGATGCACTCGTTTTCGGAAGCCATCTACGGCCCCGATGGGCTCACGGCGCTGGTGGACGGCGAGAACGGCTCCGGCCCCGTGCTGGCCCACTATGACCTGCGGACCGGGGAGCTGCTGAACGCCTGGGTCAACGACTACTATGCCCACGCCCGCAGCCTGGTCTTGTCGGCCGACCAGACCCGGGTGCTCATCGGCAGCCGTCACAGCGCCACCGAGTGGCTCCTTGACGGCTACAAGGAACTGGGCAAGTTCAGCGGCCACAGCGGGCACGCCGTGACCTCGGTGGCGTATTGCGCAGACCCGAAGCAGCTCCTCACCGGCTCTCGTGACGGCTCCATCCGCCGCTGGGATCGCGGACAGGTCAGGGTGCTCCTGCGCTGGTGCCCACATCAGGGCCATGTCACCCGCATCCGGGTGTCGCCCGAGGGCAGGTGGGTCCTCTCGTACGGCGCCAATACCGTGGCCGAAAGCGACATCGAGACCGGGGCGGCACGGGTGGACTGGGCGCGGCACCGGGGCGCCGTCAACGCCGTGGCAGTGGTACCGGGGACGTCGACGGCCGTCACGGCCTCGTCGGACGCTACGCTGCGGCTGTGGAACGTTCAGTCCGGGGAGCCGGAGGGGCTCATCGAGGGGCTCGGCCTCGGCGCCTATGCACTGGACGCGTCTCCGGACGGCGGGCGGATGGCCGCGGGATGCAAGGACGGCGTCATCAGGGAATACCGCATTGCCACGCGGGAGCAGCTCCGCGAGCTCAGCGGGCATCTGGGCTATGTGCGCGCCGTGCGGTATGCCCCCAACGGCGATCTGCTGTCCGCCGCCGGAGACGGCACGATCCGGGTCTGGGGTCCGGAAGGCACAGAGCCGCGGCAGGTGTTGCGGGGCCACCGGGGAGGGGTGTTGGCGATAGCGGTGAGCCGTGACGGCGGCCGACTGGTCAGCGGCGGCCGGGACGGCACGGTGCGTCTGTGGGACCTTAGGGACGGGAGCCTTGTCTCCACGCTCACCGGGCATCGCGGCTGGGTGCACAGTTTGGCCTTGAGCCCGGACGGCGCCCACGCCCTGTCCGGCGCCCGCGACGGCAGGGTCCTGAAGTGGGACCTGGCGCAGGGCACCCTCGCGGGCGAGACGCACCTGGGCGGACGGGCGGCGGCGCTGGCCGTCGATGCCGAAGGTCGGCACTTGTACGCCGGCGGCACCGACGGGAGCATCACCCGGATCGAGATGGCGACGATGGGAAAGGGTGCCGTTCTGTCCGGGCATGAGGGCGACGTGTTGGCCATCGCACTCTCGCCCCACGGCGGGCTGGTGTCGGCCGGCGCCGACACAACTGCGCTGGTGTGGCCCGTGGGGCAATAGGGGATGTGGGGCCGAGGGCGCCCGGCCAGCGGGGGCCGGGCATGCTCGGGAGCTCCGGTCAAGAGGCCCGGCCAGAAAGCGGGGCCTGCCGTGGAAACGTCATCCTGGAGCGCCGGCGGCGCAAGCTCAGGCTTGCGCCGGTTGTGCGAAGGATCTCATCTAATGCCAGGAGATCCTTCGAGCCGCTCTTGCCGGGAGCGCATGCTCTCGGAATGACATTCGCGGCGAAGGCGGGGTTGTCGGCCGCACCTCTGGAGACGGAGCCCAAACGCCCGCCGAGGGCATGGACCGCTTGCGGCCCGTACCGCCGACGTCTATAATCGCGCGGGGAAGTGGGAAAGCTCGCCCACGTTCTGACGACCTCACATCGCGAGACACGGACCAACCTACAAGGGACAGGCTGGTGTAAGGCATGCTCAGCGACCTTGAGATTGCACAGGCTGCGAAGATGCGACCGATCGCCGATGTTGCCGCCGACGCCGGCATCCTGGAAGATGAGCTGGACCTGTACGGGCGCTACAAGGCCAAGGTGGACCTATCGATCCTCGAGCGGCTCGGAGACAGGCCCGATGGCAAGCTGGTCCTGGTTACGGCCATCACTCCCACTCCGCTGGGGGAGGGCAAGACGGTCACCACACTGGGGCTGGGCCAGGCTCTGCGGTACATCGGCAAGAGGGCGGTGACCACGACCCGCGAGCCCAGCATGGGGCCGGTGTTCGGGATCAAGGGAGGGGCGGCCGGAGGCGGTTACGCCCAGGTCGTGCCCATGGAGGACCTCAACCTCCACTTCACCGGCGACATCCACGCCGTGGGCGCGGCCAACAACCTGCTGGCCGCCGCTATCGACGCCAGCATCTGGCACAGGAATCCGCTGCGGATCGACCCGTACAGCATCTCGTGGCGGCGCGGCGTGGACATGAACGACAACTTCCTGCGCAACATCGTGGGCGGCCTGGGCAGCAGCGGAGACGGGCGGCCCCGCAGCACCGGCTTCGACATCACCGTGGCCTCGGAGGTCATGGCAATCCTGGCGCTGGCCGGAGACCTCAGGGACCTGCGCCGCCGGCTGGGCCGGATCCAGGTGGCCATGAATGCCGACGGGGAGGCCGTGACGGCCGAGGACCTCGGTGTCGCCGGAGCGATGACGGTGCTCCTGCGCGATGCCATCAAGCCCAATCTCATCCAGGCTCTCGACGGCGGCCCGGCCTTCGTCCACGCCGGCCCCTTCGCCAATATCGCCATCGGCACGAACTCGATCCTGGCCGACAAGATCGCGCTCAAGTGCGCCGACTACGTGGTCACCGAGGCCGGCTTCGGTGCCGACTGCGGGGCGGAGAAGTTCCTGGACATCAAGTGTCGCGTGGGTCAGATGCAGCCCAACTGCGCGGTGATCGTCGCCACTGCCAAGGCGCTGAAGATGCACGGCGGGGCCTTCAAGTTCCCGCCCGGGGTCAAGCCGCCGCAGGAGGAGATCGAGAAGGAGAACCTGCCGGCTCTGGAGGCCGGGGCGCAGAACCTCGTGAAACACATCGAGAACATGCGCCTGTTCGGCCTGCCGGTGGTGGTGGCGATCAACGCCTTCTCGTACGACACCGAGGCCGAGCTGGCGGCGATGGAGCGCATCTCGCTGCAGGCCGGCGCGGACGCCGCGGTGCCCAGCCACGTGCATGCCAGAGGAGGCGAGGGGGGCGCGGCGCTGGCCGAGGCCGTGGCCGCCGCCTGCGACAGGCCCTCGGAGTTCAAGTACCTGTACGACCTGGACGCCCCCATCAAGGACAAGATCGAGACCATCAGCAAGACGATCTACGGCGCCGCCGGGGTGGATTACGCCCCGGAGGCGGACAAGAAGATCGCCAAGTTCACCGAGCAGGGCTACGGCAACCTGCCGATCTGCATGGCCAAAACCCACCTGTCGCTGAGCCACGACCCCAGCCTAAAGGGACGGCCGACGGGGTTCGTGGTGCCGATTCGCGACATCCGCCCCTCGGTGGGGGCGGGCTTCTTGTACCCGCTGTGTGGCGAGATGCGCACCATGCCGGGCCTGCCCACGCGCCCGGCGGCCGTTGATGTCGACATCGACGAAGACGGCAACACGGTGGGGCTGTTCTGAGCCGTCGTGGCCGCCGCCGTCTCCGTTGCCGTTCCCGGGACCGCGGGCGTCTGGCCCGCATGTCGTTTGCCGTTGATCCTCCGCCGGTGGCCGTATGGGAGGCCGCCGGGTGAGGTGCCGTGGGGAGCGCCCATGCTCCACCGGTTCGCACCTGCCGGCACCGGCGTCCACCGCAACACACCGCGATCCTACGTTCAGCCAAGGGAGACGATACCGTGAGCGCGACACTGCTTGAGGGTGCACCCATCGCCGAGAAGATCAAGGCCGATGTGGTCGCCGCCATCGGGGCCATGGCCGGTCCTCCGAAGCTGGGTGCGATCCTCGCCACCGACAACAAGGGCGCGGCCTTCTATGCCGCCAGCCAGGCCAAGGCATGTGAGGAAGTGGGGATCGACTTCGAGCTGTGCGAGCTGGGAGCGGAGGCCGATCAGGCCTGCATCGAAGCCAAGATCGCGCAGCTCAACGCCGACGCCGGCACCACGGGCGTCATCCTGCTCATGCCGGTGGCGCCGGGGGTCGATGCCCGCGCCGCCCAGCGCTGCATCGACCCCCGGAAAGACGTGGACGGCGTTCACCCCGCGAACCTCGGGGCCGTGGTGCAGGGCTCCTCGACGCTGGCCCCGTGCACGGCGCAGGCCGTGTTCGCGCTGGCTCAGGCCGCCGGCGTCCCGCTGTTTGCCGACCCCGCCGCCGCTGCCCAGAATGGTGCCGAGGTCTGCGTGGTTGGGCACAGCGAGATCGTGGGCAAGCCCAGCGCCCTCCTCTTGCTGGACAGATTTTGCACCACCACCGTCTGCCACATCGGCACGCGAGACCTCAAGGCCCACACCACCGCCGCGGACGTGCTGGTCGTGGCGGTCGGGAAGGCCGGGCTCATCAGGGGCGAGCACGTCAAGCCGGGCGCAGTGGTCATCGATGTGGGCATCAACCGCATCAAGACCGAGGATGGGAAGACCAGGACCGTCGGCGACGTAGTGTTCGAGGAGGCCGTGCAGGTCGCTTCCCAGATCACCCCGGTGCCCGGCGGTGTCGGCACCGTGACTACGGCGATGCTGCTCAAGAACGTCATCGACGCCGCGAGGCTGCAGGGGCAGTAGGGCGTTCTCGTGGGGCGCGGGCAGGTGTCCCGGCGACCTTGGCGCTTCGCCATGGCGCCGTACAGGCCCGCGCCCCACATCACGGGAGCTGCTCACCGCCGGGCCGTGTGCCGCCCCACTTGCGGAGGCTCTCACGATGCCTACCTGCGCGTATCATGGCGATGCCGCATGCCCGGACGTGATCCCCGGTTCTTGCCTCGGCCCCCATCGGCCCGTCTCCCCCGCAGGCGTCCGCGCCGTCCTGATCTCCGAGTGCGTCCCGGCGAACCCGGGCGACTGGTACGACGCCGACGACGACCCGCTCTTTGCACGGACCACGATCCAGGCCTTCCGAGACGCCGGGGCGGAGGTGTCATCCATCCGGGAGATCGAGGCTCTGGGCTTCCGCCTGACTTCGGCAGTCAGGTGCGCCAAGGCCGGCCCTGGTCTGAAGGCGGGCACCGTCGAGCGCTGCTCCCATGTTCTGGAGCGGGAGATCGCGCCCTTCACGCAGGTGCAAGTCTGGCTGCTGATGGGCGATGTGGCGATCCGCGCGGTGAACGGCATCGCCAGGCGCAATGGCGAGGGGCGCGTGATCCCGGCGGGGTCGACGTACAAGATCCGGGCGGGGGAGTACCGCTTCAGAGGCGGCCGGGCCTTCCCGTCCTACCTGCAGGCAGGCCCGGCGTTCTTCGTGGAGAAGAGCAAGCGGGAGATGATCGCCCAGGACATCAGGGCGGCGCTGGAGGTTGTGAGGGGGTAGGCGGGAGCGTCACACAGTGGTGGTCTCTACAGGCCCCGTCGCCACTGCTCCAGCGCCACGGCAAGTGAGTCGTGGAGCCAGCGACCGAAGCGCTCGGCGAGGCCAGACTCCTCATCTCTGTAGTTGAACTGAAACACCTCCGGGCACGCCACCTCAAGCCCCGCCACCACCGGCCTCAGGTCGTCCTCAGTCTCTTCCCGGCGGTAGCCGCACACACTGCAGGCCAGGACGCCACTGAAGGTCTGGCCGAGCCCATGGAACGAGACCAGTACCTCGGTCTGGCTCTGCTCTCTCAGCCTCAGCCTCAGCCAGCTATGGTATGTGCGCATGTCGGCGAAGTAATCCAGGAGCCGGGCGGCCTCGCTGACCTGGTGACGGAACCAGTGGCGTCGCTCCTCATCGTCGTTGCCGCAGGTAGCGACGTTGGCCTCGAACTCGTCGGCCACTCCGACCATCGCTTCACTGAGCTGGCGCCGCACGTCCTCGAGCTGGGCGGTAGCGGCGGCGAAGAGGCCGTCGGCAAGCCCGAACACGCGCGAGAGGTCCGCTTTGGCCGCCTGCCTGCGCTCCCGCAGCTTGTCCGCCGCCGCCGCGATCACGGCCGATACCGGAGCGGCTTCGGCGACTACCTGGTGGGAGAAACTGAGAGCCCGGACGAAGGCTCTCTTCTCAATCGAGGTGAAGAGGTCGACGAGGGTCTTCAGGTTGGCCATGTCGGCGGCCTCCGAGGCGCCGATGTAGGAGAGGTCAGACCTCCTCACGACCAGCGGGAACCAGCCGGCGCGAAGGAAGACGAGGGTTGCGAGGCTGCGCGCCACCCTTCCGTTGCCGTCCTGGAACGGATGGATCTGAGTGAACCTGTGATGGAGCCACGCGGCCTCGACCTCGGGCGGGATACCTTCCTCCTGATGCCGCAGGTGCATGGCCACCAGTCGGTCCATCTCGGAGGCCACCTGTTCCGGGGGGCAGTAATGGTGGACGGACCCGTCCGGGCGCACCGGGCTGTTCGGGAACTGTTTCCACTGCCCCCGGAGCAGGGGGATCTCGACGCTGCGCCCAAGGCTGTCGACGCCCTTCGCCGTCGGCTGATGGGAGGTCAGCAGTTGGTGCAGGCCCTTGATGAAGGACGTGGAGAGGCCGCGTCGGCTGGCGACGAAGTCGGATAGCCACTCTACGGCTTGCTCCTGGTCACGGATCAGGGCGACCACGGACTCCGCCGGCTTGTCGGTGGCGCCGTGCGGGATGTAGCTCGCGGAGATGCCCTGCTCGATGAGCACCTGCGTTACCCCGCGGTCGATGTCGTAGAGGCGCTCGATCACGCCGGTCTCGATGGCCCATTCGCGCCGGAGTCGTGCGGTGAACTCCTCCAGCGCCCGGGCATCGACCAACTGCTGTCTCTGCTCCTCCCACACAGCGGCCAGCGCCGCGAGTTCAGGGCCGGCAAGCAAGCCCCACCCGTCCGGCAGGTCCTCTATCGGGTGCCACTCGTAGCCGATTGCCGGCTCGGACATGCCAGATGCTCCTCCATCCATGCTGGGTCGCATCGTCAGTTCGCCGCCTCGGCCTTGCCGCCCTGCTCGCGCCAAAACGGCCGCGGGTCTCCCCGCGGCCGTTGCTGTTTGCGCCCTGCTTCGCCGGCTCCCGGCAACCCCGGGTCACTCCTGATCGGGTTGCTCATCGAGTTCGAGCTTTGTCTGAACGGGCCAGTCGGGCTCTCGGATGCGCAGTCCTACTTCCTCGAGTTGGCCGCTCTTCGCTATCAAGCCGCGCTTCTTGGTCTTGCCATCCATGGTATGCATCACCTCGGCGCCGAGGTCGATGGCGGTGGCAACATGGATGGCGTCCGCCGGCTTGATGCCGTGTTCGCGACCGAGGCGACGTGCCCGCGACGCCAACGGCGGATCGAGTACCCGCACGACGATGTAGTCCTGCCGGAACATCTCGTCAACCATTGCCTCATCGGCCTCGCTGCCGGCGCCCCTCACCTCTGCGAGCGTCAGGGCCGAGGTCACGATGACGAGGCTCCCCGCGCGAGCCTCGTCCAGTATCGCCTCCAGGGTGGTTCGGAGCTCCGGCGTCTGCTGAATCACGTGGATGAACACGCACGAGTCCCAGTAGATGCGTCTCCTAGTCCTCGTCATCACGCAAAGCCTCGATGTAGTCCGCCGGGTCCACCCCGTGGGTTATGTCGATCGGCGGCACGCGGAAGAACTCCGCTCCTCGCCGGCTGTCGCTCAGCACGTCAACGCGCTCTACCCGCAGGCTGATCGCTTGCCCCTCTGGATCGAACTTCGCCAGCCCCGTCACGCTCACACGATCGAACAGAGCCTGTTTGACTGTGTCGCGGTGCTGGTCGCCGAAAGTGCACGGGGTCCTGTGGCCGGTGAGCGTATCGTAGATGTAGAAACGCTGCTCACCATGGGCGTTCACGGCCTCGAGCAAGCCCTCAACAGTGCCGAAAGCCTCGTAGGGCCTGGTGAGCCGGTCCACGTGCGCTGCGATCCGCTGGGTCGGGCGCGCGACCAGATCGCCCGTCGCAAGAGCGATGGCCGCAATGCCGTCGCCCAGAGCGGATACCATGTCCTTGGCTGCGTGGAGCATCTTGCTGTCGAAATGTGGGGGCATTACGGCCCGAACGTCGACCAGGCTCAGCCCGTTGACGACCTCGCGAAACACCCGTGGACCCCGGTCGCCTCCCCTCCCGCTCACTTCGGTCACTTCCAGCAGCATCGGGCTGTTGAGCGCTGCGTCGCTCACATGCCAGTCCGCAGGTCCCACGTCAGCGCTCCGCGTTGCTGCATCCAGCCTGCCCAGCAGCACCCGCGTGCTGTCCATCACACGCAAGAGCCCGCTCAGCGGGACGGTCCGGTCCTTCCCTGTGAGCTGTACCGTCAGGTTGTCGTTCCCCATAGTAGTTCATCACCGATCCGCTTCGTGCGGGAAGCCGGCAAGCCATCGAGGGGCGCCATGCGAGCCACCAACCCTGGTGATGGCCCCAGCGCACGGGCCCTTCCCTTCTGGGCCCGATGCGTCGCCCCTGGGCGTCCGCCCAGTTGTGCCGGGATCTCCCGCATACCCCACGGCTGTTCTTCTGCTTGGCGCCCGGAAGTCCTTCCCGTCCGTTCGAAGCCATCTCGCCGCCTCGGCCTTGCCGCCCTGCTCGCGCCCAGACGGCCGCGGGTCTCCCCGCGGCCGTCCGTGTCTCCTAACCCGGTGGGCGCCGCTACTTGACCTCGATCTTGGAGCCCTTCTCCTCCTCCTCCACCTTCGGCGCCCGGATCGTCAGCACCCCGTCGGTGAAGTTGGCCTGAATCTGCTCCTGCTTCACTGTGGTCGGCAGCGGGATCACCCGCCCGAACCGCCCATACCGCATCTCGCGCCGGTGGTACCCCTCCTCCTCGACCTGCTCCTCCTTCCGGATCTCCCCCTTGAGGACAATACGGTCCTCCTGGAGCGTCAGGTCGATGTCCTCCTTCTTCACCCCGGGAAGCTCCGCCTTGACGACGAGTTCCGTGTCCGTCTCGTACACGTCGATCGAGGGGCCGAAGTCCAGGTCATCGGACTCGAAGGCCCTCATGATCGGGCTGCGAAGATACCGGTCGAACAGCCTGTCCATCTCGTCGAATGCCGTCGGCAGCGTGTGTGGTCTGCGCCAGCGTACGAGTGACATGTTTCCTACCTCCTCAATGCGCTGCTGGGATCACCCAGTCTGACAGTAATCATGTAGAACATTGAGCCCAATGCTATAAACGCATTCGCTGTGGGTTTGGTTTCAGCCGACCCTGGCCCTGCGCAGCCGCAGGGAGTTGCTCACTACCGACACGGACGAGGCCGCCATCGCGCCCGCCGCCACCATCGGACTGAGCACTCCCAGCGCCGCCAGTGGGATCGCGGCCACATTGTAGAAGAACGCCCAGAACAGGTTCTGGCGGATGCGTGAGAGTGTCAGTCGGGCGAGGCGCACCGCCCGCAGCACTCCCGGCAGTTCGCCGCCGACCACCGTCACCTGCCCCGTGCGCATGGCCACATCCGTGCCGGTGCCCAGAGCGATTCCCACATCGGCCCTGGCCAGCGCCGGGGCGTCGTTGATCCCGTCGCCCACCATGGCCACGGTATGCCCCTCCGCCTGCAGCCGGGCGATGGCGTCCGCCTTGCCCTCCGGCCGCACCCCGGCCAGCACGATGTCGATTCCCGCCTCTCCGGCGATGGCCTGAGCCGTGACCTCGTTGTCCCCGGTGAGCATGACCAGCCCCAAGCCCTCGGCCTGCAGACCCGCCATCACCCGGCGCGCCCCGCTCTTCAATGTATCGCGCAGGCCCACCAGTCCGATGCCCGTGCCGTCCCTGGCCACGACGGAGACCGTCTTGCCTTCCTGCTCCAGCCGTTCCCGCACCTGATCCAGCCGGGACAGGTCGATGCCCCGCTCCCGAGCCAGGCTCGCACTCCCCACCAGTAGCTCCGCCCCGTCCAGCCGACATTCCACCCCCCGCCCGGCCAGCGCCCGGAAGTCCGTCACCGTCGCCACTTGACCCTCATGCGCCTCCACGATGGCCCGGGCGAGTGGGTGCTCCGAGGGGGTCTCGGCGGCCGCCGCGGTGGCCAGCACATCGCCCTCATCCTCCCCCTCGGCGGCGATGACATCCGTCACTTCCGGCCGCCCCACAGTGAGAGTGCCCGTCTTGTCAAGCACGATCGTATCCACACGCCCCAACACCTCCAGCGCCGCCGCATCGCGGATCAGCACTCCGTTGCGCGCTCCCAGACCGGTGCCCACCATGACGGCCGTGGGGGTGGCGAGCCCCAGGGCGCAGGGGCAGGCGATGAGCAGGACCGCTGTGGCGTTCACCAGCGCCCGGCTCCACGGCGCCTCGGCCCGGCCCAGCAGCCCCCACAGCAAGAAGGTCAGCACCGCCAGCACGACGATGCTCGGGACGAACACCGCCGAGACGGCATCGGCCATGCGCTGGATCCGGGGCCTGGAGCCCTGGGCCTGCTTGACGGTCTCCACGATCTGACGCAACACCGTGGCCTGCCCCACGGCGGTGGCCCGTACCGTCAGCGTGCCCTCACGGTTCACCGATCCGCCCACCACAGCGTCGCCGACCTGCTTGCTCACCGGGACGCTCTCGCCGGAGATCATGGACTCATCCACCGCCGAGGCCCCAACCACCACCTCGCCGTCCGTGGCGACCTGCTCCCCCGGCCGGACGATGAACTCGTCGCCGACGACGATCTGGGCGGCATCCAGCTCCACCTCCTCCCCGTCGCGAAGGATGCGGGCACGCTTCGGTGCCAGGTCGAGCAGAGCCAGCAGCGCCGCCGAGGTCTGGCCCCGGGCGCGCAGCTCCAGGAAGCGTCCCAGGGTGACGAGGGTCAGGATCATCGCCGCCGTATCGAAGTACAGCGCCGCCTCTGAGCCCACCAGCGTCATGACCACGCTGTAGACATAAGCGGTCGTGGAGCCCAGGGCGATGAGCACGTCCATGTTGCTCGTCAGGCGCCGCAGCGCGGCGAACGAGTTGACGTAGAACTGCCGGCCCAGAGCCACCTGCACCACCGTAGCCAGGGCCAGGAGCACATACTCCCGCCCGGCAAATGAGGTGAACATGCTCAGAGAGAAGATCAGCGCCGACAGCACTGCACCCAGGATGAACAGCCGGCGTTGCGCGGCGATGGCGCGTGTGCGCCGGAGCTCATCTTGCTGCTCATCCACCTCCGCCTCGTCCGTCGCACCGTAGCCGGCCTGCTTGACCACGGCGATCAGCTTACCCACCGATGTCTCGGCCCGGTCGAAGGACACCGTCGCCGTCTCAGCGGCGAAGTTCACCGTCGCACTCTGCACCCCCGGCGCCTCTCGCAGCGCCCGCTCCACGTTCTGGGCGCAGGCGGCGCAGTGCATCCCATCAAGCTTCAAGGTGGCGCTCTTCATGGTTCTCGCCCCCCGAGTTGAGAATTAGAGTGTTATAACTCACAGCCCATTATACCCACCAATTCGGGGCCTGCAACCGCTCGCGCCGCACAAGGCGCCCGGAGCGGGGCCGGCGACCGTCCGGTGCCGCAGCAGTCGGCGGAGACGTACTCCTGCCGGAGCCAGGCGCGGGCTGCGAGCCGCCGCCGCATCAAGCTCGGTGAAAGATGGCTTCTGGATAGCAACGAGAGCGGCTCAATGCTGTCTACACCGTACTAGGGGCCGTTTGGACGACAGGGCTCTCGGCGGTGCGCGGCTATCTGCGACGGCGGCCGCTTCACCGCACCGGCCCGGCGGGCATCGGCCTCCTCATCTGCCGGGTGTGGGCGCGCAGGCAGTCCTCGCCGCGCCGCAAGAACGCCGGACGCTCCGGACCGGAGCCGCGGATTGGAAAGGAGACGCCGGTAGGGGGGCGAGACGTCAACGCTCCCGCGAGCGTTGCAGCGCCACGTGCCCGGCGAGCGTACACTCCGTAGCGCCGCCCTCGCACACCAAAGACCACGGAGGCCACAGGCCATGCGAGCTCTACTGCCGATCCTGATCGCCGCCCTCCCCGCTGTCTGGGGCCTCGCCCAGCCGGTCGAGGTCCCCGAGGACATCGCCGGGATGTACGACCGGTTCTGCGAGGCTCTCGCGACCAACAACCGCTCGGAAGCCGAGCAGGCCATGGCCCCGGAAGCGCTGCTGCTGGTGGTGCTCGAGAACGACGGCCCGGCACGATCGGTGCTCTCGCTCCCCGACAAGTACGTGCTCGATACGCTCGAACCCACCTTCACCGAGTGCCTCGTCAGCGGCAAGTGCGCACGCGTGAGCTACGATCTGCGTCTCGTCGGTGTAGAGACGGATACCGGCGAGGAGGTGGACCTGACGCTGCCCCGCATCGACTGGCTCTTGCTGGGCGACAGGGGCTGGGGCCTGCTGCGGAGCATCGCGTTGGACACAGAGGGCCAGGCGGTGGTGGCCGAGGGCGGCATTGAGGACGGTGAGTTCGGCGTGAGCCTTCCCGTGCCCGAGGGGTGGGAGGCCTACGCGGTGCAGGGCAACAGCCCCCGGCAGGTGTCCATCCTCGGCGCAGACCCCCGAACCGTGATCACCCTGAGTATCTCGCAGCAGCCGGAGGCCCCGGCGCCCGAGGCACTGCTCCCGGACCTACCCAACGTGATGCCGATGCTCGGGGGCAGCGCCGAACTGCTGGAAAGCGGCGAAGTCGCCCTGGGAGGCCTACCCGGCTACCACAGCGACCACAGGATCCGCCTGCAGTCGCTCACCCTCCGGCACGCTGAGATAGGCTGCTTCGCCGCCGAGGACCTGGGGGCGACGCTGTACGTGCTCTCGCTCACGACTACCGCCGACGAGGCCTTCGAGGAGGCCAAGCCGGTCTTCGACGGGGTCACCGCCAACCTCACTTTCACCGAGAAGCAGCCGATCGAGCTCCCGGCGGAATACGGCACTCTCACCGACGGCACCTATCTCAACCTCGAGCACCAGGTCCGCCTGGACCTACCCGAGGGCTGGCAGGCGCGTATCCTGCGCAATGGGCGGGAGCCCTTCATGCTGGTGGCGGCCAAGCCGGGCCTCAGGAACCATCTGGCTCTGATCATGGTGGAGATCGGGCAGTGGGTAGATCCGCAGGAGATCGCCAGGGGGAACCTGCAGGCACAGCAGGAGAGGGCGAAGAGACTCAAGACGATCGATGAGGGCGTGGTGGAGAAGGGCGCCGTGTCGGGCTACCGCATGGTCATGCAGGGCCCGCGTTCCACCGGTGAATCGTCCACGATCTGGCAGACATACTTGATGCGCAGCACGACGCTGTTCGTTCTGGGCGGCTACGTCACACCGCAGGAAGGCTACGAGAGTCTAAAGGACGAGTGGCGGCAGGTCGAGGGGTCCCTGAAGCTCGGTCCGGAGGCGCTGGAGGCCAACTGAAGCAGGCCGCCGGGTCCCCGGCAGGCTCCTGAGGGCGCGGCACCGCCGCCCTGGCGCGGCCTCAGTCGCGTTAGGACGGAGAAGGCCCGGCCTGCTGGCGCAGCGCCGGGCCTTTGTGGTCTCAGTTAGGCCGCAGTGGGCCTAGAGGCGCGGCCGGAAACCCCGCTTCGCCGGGAATGTCATTGCCAGAGCGTCCGCTCCCGAAGGGAGCAGCTCGAAGAATCTCCTGGCGTCCAGTGAGATCCTTCGCTATCTCGCTGCGCGAGATGGACGCTCAGGATGACAGGAACCGGGCCGGCCGGACTTCTCGGCCGCGCTTCTAGCGCACCTTCCCCGCCACCTTCAGGCGGTTGACGGCTCTGGCCAGCGCCACCTCGGCGCGGTCGATGTCCACATCGGGCTGGTGGGTGCGCAGCCGCTCTCTGGCGCGCTGCTCGGCGGCGCGGGCACGCTCCAGGTCGATGTCGCAGACCTCCTCGATGCTGTCGGCCAGGATGACGACGCCTTCGTAGGTCACCTCGAGGATGCCGCCGCCACAGCAGAACTCCCTCTCCGCCTCGCCGGTCTTGCGGGTGAAGACCTCACCGATTGCCAGCTCCGCGATCATCGGCGCATGGCCCCGGCGCACGCCAAACCAGCCCTCCACCCCCGAGGCGCGCAGGGACTCCACGCGGTCGTCGAACTTCACACCCGCCTGGGTGACGATCTGCAGTCGGTAGGTTCCCGCCATGGCTTACACCGCCGCTTCGTTCTTGGCCTTGGCCACCGCATCGTCGATGGTGGCCACCATCCGGAAGGCGTCCTCCGGGAGGTCGTCGTGGCGGCCTTCCAGGATCTCCGAGAAGCCCCGGATGGTCTCGTCCACCGGCACGTACTGCCCGGGGATGCCGGTGAAGACCTCGGCCACGAAGAGCTGCTGAGTGAGGAACTGCTGGATGCGACGGGCGCGGGACACTGTCAGCTTGTCCTCGTCGGAGAGCTCGTCGATACCCAGAATGGCGATGATGTCGCGCAGGTCCTTGTACCTCTGGAGGATCTGCTGTACCCCGCGGGCGACATCGTAGTGCCGGTCTCCCACAACACGCGGGTCCAGTAGGCGCGAGGTGGAATCGAGCGGGTCCACCGAGGGGTAGATGGCCTGGGCGAACAGATCGCGGGACAACGACACGTTGGCATCCAGGTGGCTGAAGGTGGCCGCCGGAGCCGGGTCGGTGTAGTCATCGGCGGGGACGTAGACCGCCTGCACCGAGGTGATCGAGCCCTTGTGGGTCGAGGTGATGCGCTCCTGGAGCTCTCCCATCTCGGTGGACAAGGTGGGCTGGTAGCCCACAGCCGAGGGCATGCGGCCCAGGAGGGCGGAGACCTCGGAGCCGGCCTGGGTGAAGCGGAAGATGTTGTCCACGAACAGGAGCACGTCCTGGCCTTCCTCGTCCCGGAAGTATTCGGCCATCGTCAGGGCGGAGAGCGCCACGCGGAGGCGGGCGCCGGGCGGCTCGTTCATCTGGCCGAAGACCATGATCGTCTGGCCCAGAACGCCGGCCTCCTCCATCTCCAGCCAGGTGCTGTTGCCCTCACGGGTGCGCTCGCCCACCCCGGCGAACACAGAGACGCCGGAGTGCTTGGTGGCGACGTTATGGATCAACTCCATGATGAGAACGGTCTTGCCCACCCCGGCGCCGCCAAACAGGCCGATCTTGCCGCCACGCGGGAAGGGGCAGAGCAGGTCGATGACCTTGATCCCGGTCTCGAACTGCTCCTCGGAGACCGACTGCTCGTCGAAGCCGGGGGCCTCGCGGTGAATGGGCCAGCGCTTCTCGGCCTCCACCGGCCCACGCTCGTCGATGGGGTTGCCCAGTAGATCGAAAAGACGTCCCAGGGTCGCGGAGCCCACGGGCACCGTGATCTGCGAGCCGGTGTCTGTCACGGGCATGCCGCGCACGAGACCGTCGGTGCTGTCCATGGCGATGCAGCGCACCATGTCGTCACCCAGGTGCTGGGCAACCTCGACCACGAGGTGCAGGCCCCTCTTCTCGTCGGTGACATGCAGCGACTGCAGCAGCGGCGGAAGTGCATCCGCGGGAAAGCGCACGTCCACGACGGGTCCGCGCACCTGTACGATTTTGCCCTCTGCCATCGTTGTCATCCTGTTCGCTGAGGTGTTTGTCCGGCGCCCGGCGGCGCAGGCCGCGACGCTCGGCGTCGGTGGCCTCCGACCGGCCCCGGCCCTACTCGGAGGTCAGGGCCTCGGCCCCGCTGACCACCTCGAGGATCTCCGTGGTGATCTGAGTCTGCCTGATGCGGTTGGCTTCGCGCGTGAGGGAGGTGATCATCTCTTCGGCATTGTCCGTGGCCGCGCTCATGGACGTCATGCGCGCTCCCTCCTCGGCCGCCGCGGACATCAGCAGCATCTCGTACATCGCCGAATCCAGCGCCCGCGGCAGCAAGGAGGCCAAGAGCTCATCCGCCGGCGGCTCGAAGATGTACGAGACCCCCGCCCCGTTACCGTTGTCATTGGCCTCCGTCGGCGGGATGGGCAGAAACTGCCGGACCGTGGGGATGTGGCGAATCGCCGAGTAAAACTGGGTATAGACCACGTGAACCGCGCTCACCTCGCCCGCGAGGAAGTGGTCGCGGGCCACGCGGGAGATCTCGCGGGCCAAAAACAGCCTGTGCTCCTCGTCCGGCGAGTTGAACTGGTCCATGATGTCCCAGCCCTCGCGCCTGGCGAACTGCCAGGCCTTCCCTCCCACGGTGATGACCTTCGCCCCCGCCCGCCGCCGCTCGATGAAGTCCTGAGCGGTGCGGAGCAAAGACACGTTGTAACTGCCGCACAGCCCCCGGGCCCCGCCGATGACGACGACGGCCACCGGAGCCTGACACTCCGACACCTGCAGCAGTGGGTGGGTGAACTCCCCGGCGCTGGAGGCCACATGGCCGATCATGCGGTCCAGGAGGTCCCAGTATCGCCGGCCGTTGTCCACGCCGGCCTGCACGCGGCGCAACTTGGCGGCGGCCACCATCTTCATGGCCCGCGTGATCTTGTGGATATTCTGGACGGTGCGGATCTTCCGTCTTGTCGCCCTGAGGTTCTGAGGCATGTCGGGTGCCTATGGCTCTCCGTGTCTCGGAGTCGGGCTGGAAAGCCCGACCTACGCGAACGGCGGTACGACAACGGCCGACGGCTCGGAGTCGGGCTGGAAACTCACATTATGCATGAACACACTGGGGCCGCATTTCGCCATTCCCGCGTCGGGAACGGTCGAAGTACTGCCGTTCTCCCCCCTCCTCCCGTCTCCGCCGGCCGTTTGGCGGAGTAAGGGAGAGGGGGGCTGG
>Ga0334884_1002354_pt1 | contig 24312 bp, 17 predicted proteins | sample GraSluR1_MG_7_FD_207215 | JGI IMG/M metagenome (GOLD analysis project Ga0334884, IMG submission 207215) | Sludge microbial communities from methane-producing bioreactor in Wageningen University, Netherlands - Granular Sludge_12_05 R1 | ecosystem: Engineered > Bioreactor > Anaerobic >...
CAAACGTGACAAATCAACATCTGGCAATCCATCACCGGAACCAGTACCGGTATAGGTGGTGGAGCCTGTCGGTCCCGTTGTGTCCGTGAAACCGGGGTCAATTTCTTGCTTTTTGCTCTTGCAGCCAGACATTGCTGTTGCAACAAGCACCATGCAAAGTGACAAGGTCAATACACTCCAAATCCGCTTTTTTCTCATCTTTTTCTCCGAGCCTTAAATAATTTAAGCCACAGTTAATTTTTTGGCAACCGTTGCCGACTTATACTACCAAAAATCCACATTAAAAGCAAGTTAAAACCCTAACAAAATTCTTCATAACTGCCCATTTTGCAAGTGGTTACAGCTTAAATCGGGTATTTCACCCTTTATAATCGAGTTGCTCCAATATTATAATCTATGTTTCGATAAAAAAGTTCCAACTTTATTATTTGTCTGTGCATATAGATATTCAATACATGCTTGAACAATTATTGATTAAAGTCATTTTTTTTCGCATTGTCCGAATTTGGGACGCTGTCATAGGGTTGGTTTACCATTATGTCTTTATAGACACGCTGTGCATGCCTGGAAACAAGTATGACCATGAAAATACTCGCCAGTAAACCTAGTAATAAAAGGGTGTATTCAGCAGCTGTCCGGGTACGACCGGTCACAAATAACTCTGTCAATTCGTGTGCTGTTGCCCCAAGATATACAAATAAAAATGTAGCAGGGAGCATACCCAGCCAAGAGCCCAATATATAGTCTTTTTTGCTGATTCCAGTCAGCCCCAGTGCATAGTTTAATAGATTAAATGGTAGAAAAGGAGCCATACGAATTAACAACATCAGCCTGAACCCACCTATATTAATAGCCTTATCAAACGCAATGAATTTTTTATTAGAATCGATATGGTGCTGAACCCAATTCCGCGCAACGGTACGGCCTAGCAGAAAAGCCAATGTTGCACCAATTGTACTGCCCAGAGATACTGCCCCGACAGCTACAAATATTGCCACAACCGGATTGTCTGGCCAGTGTACTGATGCGATGAATCCGGTACTCATGGTCAGAATTGACCCTGGAACCAAGAACACACATGCAGGGATGAAGAGTAACCCCACCAGTAAAACGCTCCAATCCCCAAATTTTTGTATTGATATCAGTAATTTTTCAACATAATCTGCAACGGGGAGTATAAATCCTGCCAGAATAAGTACTGAAATGATTAAAATTATGAGCCCTGCCTTATAAGAACCTTTCATGTTGTTCTCCATGTTATTGTAACGATTAGGATAATGCATCAGTTTATACACAAGAATCCTGAGTATGATTATCGTGATTATAATAATAAAAAATTCAATAAAATATTGATTTTATAAGCGTGAATACCGTATAAAAATCACAGTGCATTTCACAGTGCTAATCATAGTGGAGGAACTTGTCATGCCCGATGTTGAAATGTTGGCCCGAATACAATTTGCTTTCACCATCATGTTTCATTATCTCTTCCCCCCGCTTACCATCGGGCTTGGTTGGATAATGTTCACGATGGAGCTGAAGTACCATCTTACCAAGAATCCGATATATGAAGTCATGGCTCGGTATTGGACACGAATTTTTGCTATTACGTTTGCGTTGGGGGTTGCCAGTGGAATTGTCATGGAATTTCAATTTGGCACGAACTGGGCTACCTATTCCCGTTTTGTAGGGGATGTTTTTGGTTCAGCTCTGGCGGCAGAAGGCATTTTCGCGTTTTTTCTGGAGTCAGGTTTCCTGGCGGTGCTTGTTTTTGGCTGGGACCGTGTTTCTCCCCGTTTTCATCTGCTGGCCACGTTTCTGGTGGCCTCGGGCGCGACCTTTTCTGCGGTTTGGATTGTTGTCGCGAATTCTTGGCAACAGACACCGGCTGGATTTCACATTGTGGGAGAAGGGGAGAATGCACGTGCGGAAATCACCAATTTCTGGGAGATGGTCTTCAATCCTTCCAGTATGCACCGCTTGAATCATGTGTTACTCGGGTGCTTCATCCTGGCGGCGTTCGTGGTGATGAGCATCAGTGCCTGGTATATCCTGAAGCAAAAACACCAGGATTTCGCGAAACGGTCTTTCAACATCGCGCTGGTGTTTGCGCTGATCACTTCTGTATTAATTCTCTTTTCCGGTCATAAACAAGCGCAGACCGTAGCTGTGACCCAGCCTGCCAAACTGGCAGCATTCGAAGGTCATTTTACCACCATGGATGGCCCCGCGCCGCTATATCTCATGGGGATACCCAGTGAAAAGGAAGAACGGGTCAAAATGGGGATTGCCATACCAGGTATGCTGAGCTTCCTGGTCCATGGAGATTTCAGCACCCCTGTAACAGCTTTGGACAGTTTTCCACCGGAAGACAGACCACCTGTATTTTTGCCTTTTATGACTTACCACATCATGGTTGCGATAGGTATGGCTTGCATCGCACTGACATTGCTTGCTGCTTATTATTCATATAAGGGTACGCTGTTTGAAAAGCGCTGGTTGATGTGGATATTCGTTTTCTTTGTGATAGCACCATATATTGGCAATCAGTTTGGTTGGGCAGCCGCTGAAATTGGTCGCCAGCCCTGGATAGTATATGGGCTGTTACGCACCGGCGATGCCATTTCACCTTCGGTTTCTGGGGGGCAGGTGCTTGGGTCGCTAATCATGTTTTCTCTGATCTATACGTTACTTCTGGTTCTTTATATTTATGTCATGAATGACAAAATACAACATGGTCCAATCCCTGAAGTGTTGGGAATGGACTTGTCCAAGTCGCATACGGATAAACATGGTACCGGATTCTTGGATTCCGCTGTGCTGTATGCCGATCCGGCGGGGCCGTCTCTAACAGAAACAGATGAAGGGGAAAATTCCGAAGAGATTCAGGAAGACCAGGAAGAGAAGGGAGTGTAACACATGAGTCTGGAAATTATCTGGTTCCTATTGTTAGGTGTGTTGCTTGCCGGATATGCCATCCTTGACGGCTTTGATCTGGGGGTAGGTATTCTGCACCTGGTAGCGAAGAAAGACCGTGAACGCAGGGTGTTTCTCAATTCAATTGGACCGTTATGGGATGGAAACGAAGTCTGGCTGGTTACCTTTGGTGGCGCGTTGTTTGCTGCTTTTCCCAATACCTATGCCGCGGTCTTCCAAACCTTTTACACACCATTCATGATGCTGCTGTGCGCGTTGATTTTTCGTGCGGTATCAATGGAGTTTCGCAGTAAGCAGGAGCACCCACTCTGGCGTAAGTGCTGGGATATCTTGTTTTGTATATCCAGCGTGACAGCACCCCTGCTGTTTGGAGTGGCAGTAGGGAATGGTATGCAGGGTATTGCCATTGACGCGCAGGGTAATTACCAGGGGAACTTCTGGATGTTCCTGAATCCCTATGCGATATTGGTTGGGCTGTTGGTTGTGGCCACCTTTGCCATGCATGGTGCCATTTATCTCCTGATCAAGACGGATGGTGAATTGCAGGAACGAATATATCACTGGGCCTGGAGTTGCTTCGGGTTGTTCCTCGTAATGTATCTGTTCACTACCATGTACACCTTGGCAAACATACCGCAGGCCCTCGACAACTTCACCCATATGCCTGCTGCCTGGCTGGTGGTGTTTTTAAATGTGCTAGCCATTGCAAACATTCCCAGAAGTCTGTTTTATCGAAAGGCAGGCATGGCCTTCATTTCAAGTGCGGGTTCCATTGCCGCATTCGTGTTTCTCTTTGGCATTGCCATTTTTCCAAACATGGTGGTGTCCTCGCTTGACCCAGCCTATACCATCGACATTTATAATGCCGCATCGAGTCAGAAAACCTTGGGCATCATGCTTATCATTGCCTTGATGGGCATGCCGGTAGTTATCAGCTATACAGCGGTTATCTACTGGACATTCCGTGGTAAGGTCGAAATCGGAAAATTCAGTTACTGATTTTTTATACCATTGCTATTGTGTTTGCCCCATTACCGCTTTGTTGGTTTTGGGGTATTTTTTTGAATACACCATCACCCATGTCCCCCCATAAAATACAATAGGTATTTCAGTTCATCAAATCGGGCATCGAACGCTTCCTGATCCCAACCGTATTGCATATGTTCCATTTGATAGGTGTAGCTTTTTGGGTAATGGTCTGGGAACGTGGTATCAAAACTTTCGCGGAAACCGATGGGTGGTACCGGGCTGTTATTTTCAAATCGATGAAATTGCGCAGCACCATCCATGTAAAGAACGTTTACACCAGCAGGCCTGTGGGTATTATGTCGCTTTTGTGGAGGGAAATTGAGTCCTTCGGGCATGGTTTCAGGAAGATTGGTAGTATCCCACCAGGCATCCATCATCATTGGGGAATATTTTCTTGGGTGATAATGGCAATCGTGACTTCTGATTTTATACATACCCTCTACCTTATCATATATCTTCATACCATAGATTATTCCATTATAGCTCCTCATAATTTCATCCGACGCATTCCAATATACATAATCATGAAACTCCCCAGCTATCCACAAGTCGAAGTGCCCACATCCCAGTGGTGCCAATGATTCGGCTGAACGAATCGTGGACGCAGTGTCGTCCTGCCACGCAACATTTTTAATTAATGCCAGTTCCAGCATGTGCACAGGATGAAATACCATACTCGGTATGTAGATATAAGACATTGGTAAAGAGCCATAGAAATTAAAACAGGTACGATCGTCGTGTTCTATAGCCAGTGCCTCCAGATCGTTCATGTGCTGTGAAAGATTTTTGGGTATGTTAAATCCACCCAAACCGATCGGATCCTCATCGTGGCGTTTGTCGAAAGGGCAGCGTAAAATATTAATATCATAAATGTAATCATCATAAATCAATGAAAAGTCTAAACCGGCCAACCAGGTAACCGGCCTTCCATTGTGATAGGGAAAAATCCGCATACCGGATGGGTACAATGAGTATCTGTTTTCTGAACTGTACATCCTCATAATAAGGCCCCATTGTTTCAGGTTGTTTGCACAAAGAGTTTGGGCCGATTTGTTTAGATTTATGTACAAAACTGGTGCTATGACAATGATGAGCACAAAAATAAGCAAAACAATGACGATAAGCTCTTTGTAGGTCAGCTTCTGAAATATACTGCTTTTCATATTTCTCATTCTTTTGGCATTGATCGTTTTTTCGGCCACCTTGCGCTGTACTTACTTCTCGTGCTAATACGAATTTTCAATACCGCAGGTTCATTGTTTGTGTCTGAAACTGTCGTTGTTGGTAAAACTTACTCAACAGCGCATAAATCCAGCAACCAGGTGCTGCGCACTACATAAAGTGTGAAAATCTAGACCTCATGTGTTAAAAATCAATATGTAGTGGTATATTGAGTCAATATTTTGATATGTATTCAATATGTAGGTTCGTTTGGCTACAGATAAAGCACTTTTTCGCTCTGTGGCCCATATGTGACCATGAATGAAGTTGAGTGTCATTGGAAGAAAGAGGTACCTGGAACCTATTGTTAGTTTGCATTTTTAGCACGATTTTCAGGGTACTACATCTTATCGGGATGTGACATCACAATTTTTCACAGTGATCATTAATAATTTGCAAGGAATCTAAAACACAATATGTAGGAACTTGACAAGAAAAACTACAATATATAGCTATATCTAAGAAATAACAGTGCGTGCTAAATATATTAATAATACTTTTTATGTATTTCAAGGTGTGCCTAAATTGAACAGCTTTACAATCGGGTTGGTTCTGCCTATAATCCGGGTTCTTGTCGATTACGCCATATAGTTTTTTATATTGTTTCTACTCCGAAGATATTATTCAGGAAAGTTTGATTGCCGTGAAATACGTTAAGCCGAAAGTTTTTTTAGTGGGAGAGACCCGGGTTCATGAACCGGGTTTGCAAGCGTATCTTGAGCATGTTGGTGTGCCGAACTGGGCTACCGACGCGCCCAGTGATGGAGAAAAAATTGCCGAAGTAATGGGGCGACTGTGTTACCGCTCCTTTGAACCCGGGCTAAACCCCAATGTAACGCGGGTACGTGAGGGGAACGAGGCCTATCTGGGGAACATCATCAAAGTGGGGCATGGCAGCGTGTTGGAACACGCCATGATGAATTTTATCTTTGCGGACGTCAGCCGTGTGGTGACACACGAACTGGTGCGACACCGTGCCGGCACCGCGATGTCCCAGGAGTCATTGCGTTTTGTCCGACTTGACCGACTCTCCGCGTATGTCCCCATGCATATAGAAGAAAACGAAGAAGGCCTGGCGATTTTCACCAAAACCCTGGAGCAACTGGAGGAAGTGCAGCGTTCCTTGGCGGAGGTTTTCAAGATCGAGGAAGCATCGGCATTTTCAGTGAAAAAAAAGCTGACTTCGGCCTTTCGACGGGTGGCACCTATCGGTCTGGCGACGACGATAGGTTGGTCCTGCAATTTCCGTACCCTGCGCCATGTGATCGAGCACCGCACAGACCCCCATGCCGAAGAAGAAATTCGGTATCTTTTTGCCGAAGTATACCATCAGGTGCGGGAACGCTATCCCAATGTGTTCAAGGACTATGAAGTCGAGGAAGTTGACGGGCTTCCCTGGGTAAAAACGGCCCACCGGAAGATATAGGGATACAGGGTAACAGAAGCTCCTGGAGGTTGCATCAACATGGCTTCAAATAATGTAGTTCAGGGATGTAATTATTTCCATGATACTACAGACTTTTTTATTGCAACAAGTACAAATAATTAAACAATTTATTTTTAATTACATATCAATTTTGTTATAGGAATGGGAGGAATATACATGTTTCAAGTACGAGAACGATTCAGGTTGGCAGACAATTTTATTGCCGAGTACAAAGATCAACAGCCGGATTGGGGTCCCTTGGGATATATCACATTCAAGCGGACGTATGCCCGGGTGATGCATGATGAGCATAGCCCACGTACAGAGGAATATTGGGAAACCGTGCGTAGGGTCGTGGAAGGGTGTTATACGATTCAACGCAATCATTGCCTGAGCCTCAAGCTGCCGTGGAAGCCGGACAAGGCACAACGTTCTGCGCAGGAGATGTTCAAGTTGATGTGGGACTTCAAATTCCTGCCGCCAGGACGCGGTCTTTGGATGATGGGTACGGACTATATATATAAGCGTGGGTCCGCCGCGCTCAACAATTGCGCCTTTGTATCTACTGAAGAAATTGACACAGACTTCGCGGAACCTTTTTGTTTCCTCATGGACTTGTCCATGCTGGGTGTCGGTGTGGCCTTTGACACCAAGGGCGTTGGCCGTGTGACCATTCAGGAACCACAAATAGGTGAATACACGCATGTGGTCGAAGACTCGAAAGAAGGCTGGTGTGATCTGGTACGTGTCGTGTTAAATTCTTATGTAGGTCGTGCTAAATGTCCAACGCACATAGACTACAGCAAGATTCGCCCGATAGGGTCACCGATCCAAACCTTTGGAGGCATTGCCCCGGGACCCGGTCCACTGATTGAATGTATCGAAAATATAGCTACGATACTGAAGCCACGTTGTGGCAACCAGATATCGTCTACCGATATTACCGATCTCATGAATGTCATCGGCAAGTGTGTTGTTTCTGGCGGTGTGCGACGTACTGCGGAGTTGGCCTTGGGTGAACCGGATGACCAGGAGTATCTGGAGCTCAAGGACCCTAAGCTGCACGGGGACAAACTGACTGCGTGGCGCTGGGCTTCGAATAATAGCGTGAACGCGTATGAAGGCATGGATTACACCAAAGTTGGTGCGCAAACCGCGAAAAATGGTGAGCCCGGCTATTTCTGGCTGAAGCATGCCCAGGCTTATGGACGGCTGAAAGACGGTCCTACCTGGGAGGATGCAAAGGTTTCGGGTACCAATCCATGCGCTGAACAAAGTCTGGAGTCGTATGAAATCTGTAATCTCGTAGAAACGTTTCCTTCGCGTCACAAGAGCCTGGATGAGTACAAGCGTACCTTGAAATTTGCTTATCTCTATGCGAAGACGGTTACCTTGATTCCAACACACAACGAACGCACCAACGCCATCATGTTGCGCAACCGCCGCATTGGGCTGTCGCAATCGGGTATCGTTGAAAGCTTCGAGCGGCATGGGAGAAGAGAGCATTTTCGTTGGTGTGACGAAGGCTATGTCTATATCGGAAAGTTGGACAAGATTTATTCCCAGTGGTTGTGCGTGCCCGAAAGTGTGAAGAAAACCAGCGTGAAACCCAGCGGAACAGTTTCATTGCTGCCTGGTGTCACACCCGGTATCCATTACGCACACTCCGAATACTATTTCCGGACGATTCGTATCGACAAAACCAGTGCGCTCATCGAGCCACTACGTCGTGCTGGTTACCGAATTGAAGATTCTGTTTATGGTGATAACACCTGGGTTGTGTATTTTCCGGTGCATGAGGAATTTTTCAGCCGTTCTAAAACCGATGTTTCTGTCTGGGAACAAATGGAAAATGTAGCGCAAATGCAATACTATTGGGCTGACAATCAAGTCAGCGCGACCATTACCTTCAGTCCTGATGAAGCGAAGGACATTCCATATATCCTGGAGATGTATGAATCACGGTTGAAATCTATCAGTTTTCTGCCATTGACCGAGCACAATTATGCCCAGGCACCATACCAGGCCATTACTGCCGATGCTTTCAATCAGGCAATCAACAAACTGAAGCCGATGGCGTTCGAGACTATTAATACCGATGAGGCCCAGGACCTGTTTTGTGATGGGGATCGTTGTGAAATCAATATTCCCGAACATTTGCCAGAGCAACAACAAGTGGAATTCGACAACGAAGAAATACCAGAGGAACTACCGTTACCTGAATCATCGCGAAATGCCGAGGTTGAGTTGTCGCATTAATACTTGAGTATAGCCAGGATAAAATACCAGCGATTGTTCTTCGGCTTAAATTCCGTGAGCTGTATAACATACAGGTCTTGGTGCTATTTTGGCCGAGTCAGTAAAAGTAGCTGAAACAAATTTGCATCTTGCGTGTAAGATTGATAAAATTAATCTTGAAAGTGTGATATCAGGTTGTTTCCAGTTTATATTCACAGTAATGGAGAAGTGATCAAATTTATTTTGGCAAATGTTTACTCAATATAAATTGTTGACAAGTATGCATAGTTGGTGGTAATCTACAACAAGATAGAGTATTAAGTTTGCAAGAGAACGCAATATACTGTAACCAGTTATTTGCTTCACGAAAGAAATTGTAGTGTTACTGAGTGATTTTGTTTGACTATCCCATCGAGGCAAGCTCCAAAATTAGAGGCGAAAGGAGGGATGAACTAACAACGGGTGAAGCATTACCCATCCTCTACGGTCTTGTCTTGGCGAAGATGAATATATGTACCATTGTGCAGTGGCATGTGAATCAGTGAATTTCCGTGCAACCTGCATCGGCTTTACCCTATGGGAGGGTAAATGCTAACAACACAATTGATGTGTTAACAAATAGGAGAAAACGCACAATGCGTTCAATCAAGTATTTACTTACGGCTGCGGCCATTGTTGTGGGTATGAGCCTTGCCGCACATGCCGAATTGCAAAATGTAGAAGTAGGCGGTAGCCTGCGGATTCGTGGTAATTATTTTGATGGTAAAGCAAATGCTATCATCAATAATTCCGCATGGGTCGAGCAGCGCACACGCTTAAATGTCAAAGCTGACTTCACTGATGAAGTTACCGCTTTCATCGAATTCGACCACTACCACAACTGGGGCGAAGATTTTCGCTCTGATTATGTAACTGGTCTGGATTTTCGTGGAACCGGTGATGTAGCCCTTTATCAGGCTTATATCGAAGCCAATGATATGTGGGGTGTACCTCTTCGTGCCCGCATTGGTCGTCAAGAACTTGCCTTCGGTAGCCAATTCATGATTGGTGTGAATGACACCGCCTCTGGTTTTGCCGGTTTGTCATTTGATGCCATTCGTTTGACCTATGACACCGACATGTTCTCAGTCGATGCCGTTTGGGCAAAGTTGGCCGAAGATTTCGGTGATATCTTTGATGATGACACCGATATGTACGCCATCTATGGTTCCTACAAGGGACTCGAAGATATCGTAATTGATGCTTACTGGATTTGGGTACGGGATGACAATCCTGGTACGCTGCCTGTAGCTGGCATCAACAACGTCCTTGACGTTGACGTCCACACCATTGGCCTCCGCGGAGCTGGCACGATTGGTGCGTTTGACTTCGAAGCCGAAGCAGCGTATCAATGGGGTGAAATCGACCGTCCACGTATTAACTTCTTCCGTAAGGGAGACTTTGACTATGGTGAATGGGCTCTGAATCTTGAGCTTGGTTACACCTTTGACATGGTTGCCAATCCTCGTGTCTTTGCCGGTTTTGCCTACTTAGGTGGTAGTGATCCCGCGAACAGCCAACGCAGAAATTTCGGACGTTTCGGACTGCGTGGTGGTAGTGTTGACCTGTCCTTCAATCGTTTGTTCTCCAACTGGGAATACACCGAGTTCTTTGCGAACACGGATGAAACCAACATGCTCATCTATCGTCTTGGTCTGAGTGCCATGCCGACCGAAAGCCTGGAAGTTTCATTGGTTGGTGCATACTTCCAAGTTGATGACGAAGCCGTTCTCCGTCGTGGTATTTTCCGTGAAACAAGAGCTGGTGACAGCTTGGGCTATGAAGTCGGTCTCTATGCCGATTACAACTATACTGAAGACTTGGTCTTCCGTGTAGGTTATGCCCACTTCTTCGGACGTAGCGGAATGTTTGAGAACAATGCAGTGATTGCAAACGGTCTTGCACGTGTCTTCGCCGATAGCAGAAGTGATGACTGGAACTACCTGTTCTTCGAAACCGAAATCAGTTTCTAAGATTACGTATAACAGTTTAATCGTATAAGTATCTACCCCGTGGGAATAAACGTTCCCACGGGGTTTTTGGTATATTTGCGTATGTAGATGCTTATGAAGTAACTTTGCAGATTGCGAAATAACTTCGCCATATGAAGCGTCGTAGTACTATCCAGTTCCATAGACGGTCAATGGTATATCGGGGGTGGGTAAATATATAGCGTGCAATAGCCCGATTTTGTTCCGCGGTACTATGCCCACACAGGAGCAAATCCTTAAATGAAGCTTGAAACCCCATCTCGAAATCTTCTAGTACCCTAAAATTTGCTCTTTCAACAGCCGTTCTCCACATACTTGCACTACGATCGTGGAGGTGATAGGGATCATAATCGCGTGATATCACTGAAGGTGCGGAGAAAATTAAATACCCATTTTTTTCTGCCAACGCTTCATGGCAATGCTGTAAGAAGCTGTCCGGGTCAGGCAAATGCTCTATGGTTTCAAATGAAACAATGGCATCCAGAGGTGCCTGCTTCATCAAGGTGTTGTTGTCTTGTAAATCACCAGTTTGATAATTAGCGTTCGGGTATCTTTCTCTCGCGATACGTACAGCTTCTTCAGAAAGATCGATGCCGATATAGGAACCTAAATCGTTTAAATAGGTGGAACCATATCCAAGTCCACAAGCTGTATCAGCAATATGCAGGTCCGATTGGTTAAGGGAAGATAAAAAGCTCCGTGCCAGTGTATACCGGCGTAAATGCTCTCTGCGAAATGCTTCGTGGACACGGTTTTCACGGACATCAGTAACATCAAAACGTTCAATCATCGACTATGCCTCCAAATCATAATTCTATAATATTTTATGGTATTATGACAATTGGGGAAGGATAGTGCAAAGAATAGAAAAAGCGACAAAGCATATCCCATCTAAAAAAAGCTGAAATATGAATATCTGTTATTACTGCAAGGCAGCGGATTTGTAGGTACTTTTATTCTCTGATAAATAGGGAATTGGATTGACCGCTTTACCATCAACCCGTATCTCAAAATGGAGATGCGGGCCAGTAGAACGACCAGTGGTTCCTATCAGGCCAATGACAGAATCGTCATTAACTCGCTCACCTGTACGTACCAGGTTTTTTGCATTATGCCCGTAAACAGACTCATGTCCATCATCATGGCGAATAATGATTACCTTGCCATACCCAGACTGCCATCCACTAAAAACAATCGTCCCTGGAGCATATGCTCGTATTGGTGTACCATGTTCAGCAGCTAGATCGATTCCATTGTGAAAGCTTCTTTCGCCTGTGAATGGGTCGCGGCGTGAACCAAATTCTGATGTTAAAACAGCAGATTCGGGCAATACACGCATCCAGGGATTCTCGTTAGTTGAGTTATTTATATCCAGGGATTTGAGATTGTTGGGGGATTCAACATTGTTAATACGGGATTCATGTACAGTTGGATTATTGGCTGAAGTGTTGAGGCTTTCCAATTTATTCGAATCTTGGAGTTGTTTCCAATTTGGAAGTGGAAAAAGCCTGGGTTGACGGTAATTTTCCAGAGGTAATCCAGATTGATATGGCCCACCAACACTCAAAGCGAAGTTTTTATTTGGAACATTTGTAGAAGTGTCAACGGCTTGAGAATTTTTGTTGTGGAAAGAATTTAATTCGATGGCCTTTGAAATATCATCCTGCTTTGATGTGGACTTGAGTTGAGATTGATCGTGTAATTGAGAAAGCATACGAGAATATTTATCGTTATTAATATATTTATTATTATGTATGGTCTTGTCGTCTATGCCATTATCAAGGATGGGGATTTGTAATGTTTGTCCAGGGTAAATCAAATCGGGATTTTCAAGGTTATTCCCTGACGAAATCTTTGACACAAGGTTATAAATCTGATTGTTCGTTGGTTTAAAGTCTTTTGAACTTAGATGTTTACGAGCAATATTGGCCAGATTGTCGTCGGTTTGAATAGTGTAAGGAATATAATCATTTTTCTGTTCTGTGAGTGTTTCAGCAAAATTATAATTTTCGATAGAAAAAGCATGGTTTTTTGTTGAAATCGGTAAATAATTATTTGATATAATAGGTAAGTACATAGATTTATGATAATTTTGTGAATTAATCATGCCAAAAAATTCCTTTATAAATAATTAGCAAAAAATGTGCCATTAATGAGATCGAGGTATAGGGTTGAATAAGCACTCTTTCTTTAGTATTAACTTACTTATTGCTTGTTTATCTGTTGGATATTTTATTGTTATTTTTCTTCATATATTTTTAAAGCCCGATGATTACCAGCAATCATTTCGAATCTACTATTTTGCAGCAAGTGCTTATTTTGATAACCTAAATCCATATGACAGTGCTGTTTTATGTGATCTTGCAGACAAAAGTTATATGTTCCCGTATGTTTACCCGCCAATAACATTGTATTTATTTTATCCATTTATATTGATTGAATACAACATTGCTGCAAATGTCTTTTTAGTATTAAAAATTATCTCTTTAGTTTTGTTAATTAGTGTTTGGATAAAATATTTCAAGGTTGATAATAAAGAATATGGGTTTTTCTTTTTGTTTTTATTGTGTGGAATTAATTTTACATTTTATTGGGATATATCTAATGGAAATATTACTGTATTTGAGCAATTATTATTATGGTATGCTTTTGTTATGTTTACCAAAAAGAAATATGCTACTTTTATGTTGTTAATTATGCTTTCTGCGATCTTTAAATTTACACTGTTATTCTTTATTGTATTGCTTGTTCTTGACAATTTTAAAAATAATTTAAAACTTATTATAGTTAGTGTGTGCATAGTTCTATTTTATGTTATATTAAATTATATATTATGTTATGATGTATGGGAATATTATATTGATAAAATAATATATGTAAAAGATATTGTAAGCCTGAATAATTATCATAACACATCATATCCTTCTTTATATAATATGTTGAAAATTGTATATTTAAGATTTATAGATTTAGGAATGATAGTGCCTAATAAATATATTTTACAATTTGTATATTTATTTGCTTCGATGACGATTGTTGGTATAACTTATGCACAGATTAGAAATGCTAAATCAGTTTTAGAGGAAATTGATTACAAACAGTATATCATTGCACTTGCTGTTCTTGTTTATGCTTTGATATGTCCAAGGCATGCCATGTATTCCTATATCATTGTGTTGTTACCCATATACAATTTAATTACTCATAAAAAATATATATACTATGGAATTTTAATTGTATTACTCAGTGCGATAACAACAAATCCTACAATGCCGCCAGGTTTCAGATTGCTATATGGTATGTTGTATCCATTTTATCCGGTAATATTAGTTTTTATTTTTTGGATTATACAGTTAAATTACAAGCCAATCTATGTAAAATACAAACTTCGTTCTTCGTTGTAAAAGTTATAAAAGGATTATAAGTTATGCGGTTGCTTTGCATAGATTGTGCCCGCGGTATGGCTATATTATTTATGATTATGGTGCATTTTTTGTTTCCAGTCGCAAAATACTTTCCAGAACTTGAAGCTTATGTGATAGGATTACTGTTTATTGGACGCTGTGCGACTCCTGGGTTTGTGGCCGTGTTTGGGATTACCATAGGTTATGTGTATTTGCCAAGGTGGACGAATGGAAGAAAATGCAAAATAGTCACTAAATTATTTCTAAGGTCAGTGGTCTTAATGATATCCACGCTGATATTGTCCTTCACAGATATATATGCCTTAATTGATAATGGAAATTTATCAATCACTAACTTACTTTGGAGTTCATATTCAATTCTGGGTTTTTATACTCTAGCAGTACTTATTATACCTGGATATTTAATTATACTTAAAAAATTAAAATCGATTGGTATTGTTTTTTGTGGAATATCATTATGGATTACAGCTTTTGTTTTATATAAGTATCTTTGGTTACCAAGTGAATATTTGTCAAGTGTTGGATTTTTGCGATTATATTTTATCTCTGGAGGATATGGTTTTATTCAGTTGCTTGGTGCAGCTTTCTTGTTTATGCCAGTTGGAATATATTTGGCAAATGCAAAAAATGGAAACATGCTTGAGAGTGCACTTAAAATTTTAAGTTTTATTTCCATCTTAATCATTGTTGTAAGCATATTGTTGGCAATTTATAAATCAGAATTTTCTTTAATAAAAATATCTTATGGTAAATTAAAAGCACCTCCACGCTTTTGGTATTTTATGATGTATGGATGGAGTGCAGTTTTTATTATGGCAATAATAGGGTTGTTGGAAATAAAATATTCATGTTTGAAAGTATTTATATATTATCTTGCGTTAACCGGTCAAGCACCATTACGAATTTACGTTGCTCATGCATTCGTAATACCATTATCTAATTCACTCGAAACAATGTTAAAATTTCCTGAATATGTTTCTCAGTTCACAGCATTGTTAACATTCATGATGTATTGTATTGTTGTATTGTATTTTGTTGATCGAAAAAATAAAAAAAGTACAAAAGTAAATGAATAAATATAGTATAAAAAATATTTCTGGTTGGGGGTGTACTAATTTAAAAATATGTAGAATATATACGACGACAAATTATCTTGACTTACACAACAAGTATGAGGTATTAGAAAATTGTGAGACTATTATTACCCGAGGTTTGGGTCGTAGTTATGGGGATGCCGCTGTGAATGGTGGCGAGGGTGTTATTGTGATGACAGGGTTAAATCGAATGCTGTCATTTAATTCACAGACACTTGAATTGGAGTGTGAGGCCGGTGTGTGTCTGGGTGAAATCCTGAATCATTTTGCCCCACGTGGGTATTTTTTGCCGGTAGTGCCAGGAACCAAGTTTGTTACAGTGGGTGGCGCAATTGCGAATGATATTCATGGGAAAAACCACCATCGCGACGGTACTTTTAGTAATTATGTTAATCATATGCGGATTTTGATGGCAAATGGTGATGTCGTGGAATGTTCACCGAGTGATAATAATGATTTGTTCTGGAGTACGGTAGGTGGCATTGGGTTAACAGGAATTATTCTGACAGCACGTATACAACTAATTCGTATACCATCAGCGTATATGGAAGTCGATTACCAATATTGTGGTGACTTGGATGAAATCCTGGCTATGATGACAGCCACAGATAAAAACTATGCGTATAGTGTGGCTTGGGTCGATTGTCTAGCACGGGGAAAGCATCTCGGGCGGGGTATACTTATGCAAGGTAACCACGCCATTCCTGGTAAGTTGCCGGATAAGCTTCGCACTATGCCATTTAAGGCTAAATCCCACACTATAAACCTGCCGGTACAATTTCCCAACTGGGCCTTAAACTCCTGGTCTGTGAAAGTCTTTAATAGTTTATATTCAACACTGAATCGAATGAAAAGTCGTGAATATGAACCATACGAAGCCTTTTTTTTCCCTTTGGACAGTATTCAAAACTGGAATCGAATGTATGGCAAACAAGGATTTGGACAATACCAGGCGACTTTTCCATATGAGAATGTAGATGGTCTGGTAAAATTGTTTGAAAAACTCAGTCAATCTCGACGCGCTTCATTTCTGGCTGTTTTAAAAAGCTTCGGTTCTTCTGGCAACGGGTTGTTATCATATCCATTTCCAGGCTTCACCCTGGCACTTGATTTACCCAATAGAGATAACCTCTCTGGTTTCATGCGTTCGCTGGATGCTATATTGCTAGATTATGGTGGACGTATTTATACTGCAAAAGACTTTTCCACAGATGCTGCTACTTTTGCTGTGATGTATCCCCGATTTGATGAATTCCTGGCACTGAAAGAGCAATTTGATCCTGAGAATCGGTTTTCCTCGTCCATGTCACGAAGATTGGGACTGACACCAGCGTTGAAAGGTGATAAATGAATACTGCGTCAAGTAAACAGGGTATTGTAATTTTAGGAGCTACATCTCCAGTTGCGCGCAATATTGCAATTTTATATGCTGAGAAAGGTCATCCTGTTGTCTTGGGTGCTCGAAATAATGAGGAATGCGCCCGAAATGCAGCGGACGTCACCGTGCGAACGGAACAACCTTGCCATGCACTTTTTTTTGATGCAGAAGAGTTAGACAGTCACCATAAATTCTGGGAAAGTTGTAAAGAAGCATTGGGCTCGCCACCACATGGCATTATCGTTTGCTTTGGTTATATGGCAGATCAGAGTATGGCGCAAAATGACTTCTCGTTGGTGGAAAAAATGTTACATGTTAATCTGTTGGGGGTGATGTCGATATTGGAAATTGCTGGAAGAGACCTGGAAGACAGAAAAGAAGGTTTTATTGCCGTTATATCTTCTGTTGCCGGAGACCGTGGGCGGCAGAGCAATTATTTTTATGGTACCGCAAAAGCTGGACTATCTGCCTATTTGCAAGGTTTACGTAACCGACTGTACCCCGCAGGAGTTACGGTAACTACATTAAAGCCTGGCTTCATGGACACACCCATGACACAGGGCATGGATTTGCCAAAGCTTCTTGTTACTTCGCCGGAGGTGGCAGCAGTCAAGATGGTGCGTGCTATTGAAAAAAAGAAGAACACCGCATATATACCGGCGTATTGGCGAATCATCATGATACTGATTTGCAGTATTCCAGAAGCCTTGTTCAAGCGATTAAAACTCTAAACATGAAATGGCTGAGCTTGGGGTTTTTCAGAACTTAATAATAGGGAAAAGGAATTATTTGGGCATGTTGGAGAACCGGAAAAAAATTAGGGTAATGCTTCGTGCTATGCGTCCGTACCAGTGGACCAAAAACACGGTTGTTCTTGCAGCCATTTTTTTTTCAATGGAATTGACCAATCCAGAATTGCTACCCCTGGCGTTGTTTGCGTTTATCTCATTTTGCTTTGCTTCTAGCGCAACCTATATTTTTAACGATATTATGGATATCGAAAAGGATAGAATCCATCCGACCAAGTGTCATCGACCATTGGCGAGTGGTAATTTGCCTGTTACGCACGCCTGGCGCCTGTTAACTTTGTTGTTGGGTATGGCACTTTTATTTGGGTTGATGACTGGCCCTGTATTTCTGGTTCCTCTGGGTGTTTATCTTTGCTTAACCTTGAGTTACTCTGTGTATTTGAAGAGAATCCCTATCCTGGATGTAATCGTTTTATCTTTTGGTTTCGTCATCAGAGCTTTGGCAGGTGCTTTGGCTATCAATGTGGAATTCACCAATTGGCTCGTTATCTGCACTTTTTTTCTGGCACTTTTCCTCGCATTAAGCAAGCGTCGTCATGAAGTGGTACTTTTGGAAAAAGGGGCAGGAGAGCATCGGTCTGTGTTGGAACATTACAGCCTGTACTACCTCGACCAAATGATTCTGCTGGTTGCAGGTGGTGCTCTGTTAACTTACACCATCTATACCTGTTCTGCCGAAGTTATCGAACGGTTTGACACTGATAAGTTGTATGTAACAGTGCCTTTTGTGGTTTTTGGGCTGTTTCGATATTTGTACTTAATTCACCAAAAACAAAGCGGTGGTGATCCCAGTAAAGCACTGATAAAAGACGTACCCTTGGGAACGACAGTTGTTTTGTGGGCTTTGGCTTGCGGAATCTTAATTTACATTCTATAGAATTCCGGTTTAGTACATAAAGAGTCCTGAACTCAGTATGTACTATTACCCTTCTCCGAATTCCCCTATAAAGGCATTCCCTGCACCTTTTACTTCAATTTGCAACTGTTGGCCTTCTGTTGTAATTATAATGTTGGTGCAATCAAAGTCATCAGGTAAGATGCGAATTGATTCAATACTGTCACGAGCTAACATAGTTGCACTACTTTTTTTATCAATTTGAACCCCATTGGGTTGGTTTCGTGATAATAAAACCATGCGTGCATCGAGTATGATCCAGTCATCGGAATAAGCGGTTACCTTGCCAATATAATTGATTGGTCGATGATGTTGAAAATACTTCTTTAGTTTAATGCGTACAATACGATCTTTAATCATCTTAGACTTGCTCCTTACATTTACAGCAAAGTGCCCATATAGTTGGATTTCAAAAGAAGTATAGCACAAGGTAATTCAAAAAACGATGCCAGCTTGTGTTTTTCTCAGGTGGAATTCTAATTTCTAAAGCAGGGTTGTTAACATAATTACAAATTGCTTATGTCTTCTTGCTAACATAGCTATGCGACTATAGAATATGTATTGAGTGAACGATTGGATGTATAAGGGGGTATTGCTTACCCAGGAAGGATTTAGGATAATGCAAGAAAAAATGCGCTGTCAATTTGTACCACTTTCTGTTTTGGTTTGTCTTTTGCTTGGACTTTGTCAATTCACACTGTTGGCCAAGGCACAAGATATTGCCAATGGTTATGTTTTTCATGATGTAAACGGAAATGGTATTTTGGATGGAGGTGAAATTGGAATACCCGATGTCATGGTATCCAATGGGTCGGATGTTGCAGTTACAGATGCGGAAGGAGCCTGGTCACTGCCTGTTTCGGATGACACGACGCTGTTTGTTATTAAACCCTCTGGTTGGATGACTCCGGTATGCGATGACATGTTACCGAAGTTCTACTATGTTCATAAACCACAGGGTTCTCCTGAGTTAAAGTATCCTGGAGTTCCACCAACCGGGCCGTTGCCAGATTCTATAGATTTTCCACTTGTACCTTCTGATGAATCTGGTACATTTGATTTTGTGTTGTTTGGAGATACGCAACCGCGCAATCAGCAGGAAATCGATTATATCACGCATGATGTTGTTGAAGAACTGGTGGGGGTAAATGCAGCCTTTGGAGTAACGTTGGGTGATGTTGTCTATGATGATTTGAACATGTTTGAGCCAATCAATCGGGCCATTGCGCATGTCGGCTTGCCATGGTATAACGTCATCGGTAATCACGATAAAAATATGGATGTATCTGATGATGAAATAGCAGATGAAACGTGGACGCGTGTGTATGGTCCCAATTATTACGCTTTTGAGTATGCTTCAACCATGTTTTTTGTATTAGATAATGTGGTTTGGACAGGTGACAAACAATATCATAGCGCCATTGGTGAGCTGCAACTGAAATTTATAAAAAATGTATTAGATACAGTAGAGAAAGATCGATTGGTTGTGTTCCTAATGCACATCCCACTTACCAGCACCAGGGACAAGGAGGCATTTTTTGAAATAGTTCAAGAGTATCCTAACCTGTTCACAACATCGGCACATTGGCATCGGCAACAGCATTTCTTTTATGATGCGGAACAAGGCTGGAGTGGTGATAAGCCGTTACACCATCTTGTTCATGGAACAGTATGTGGTAGTTGGTGGCGTGGGATACGCAACGAGTTTGGTATTCCACATGCAACACAGTCAGATGGTGTTCCCAATGGCTATTCCATCGTAACCATTCAAGGTAATCAGTATAAAATTCGATTTAAAGCGGCACGCCGTCCGGCGGGATTCCAAATGCTTATTCACTTGCCAGAAGAAATCAGGCAGGCAGAAACAGATACTACCGAAGTCGTGGTCAATGTCTTTGCGGGTTCTCCTGAAAGCAGAACAGCCATGCGATTGAATGGAGAAGGGGAATGGATAACGATGTCGCAGACTGAACGTGAGTGTCCATTCTATCTTGTGGTACATGCGCTTGATACAGAACTTCCAGAAAGTGCTGGCCTGAAACTGCCCAATCCCAATGTAACAGCGCATATCTGGGTAGCGAATTTACCTGCAAATATACCGGAAGGAGTACATCGTGTCGATGTACAAACAACCGATATGTTTGGTCAAACTTATTTGGATCACCGTTTATTTCGTGTAGTGAATCAATAATAAAATTGCGGTCGCTTCTAATGCAGAATGTTAAATTAGATGCGACCGCATTTGTTAATTATTGGGCTTTATCTATAATACAATGAGACTTGTTATTGTACATAAAAATTATTAGTTATATAAATGTATCTATTATAATTATATATATAATTTTAGCAAGAATCATTTCGCGCTATTAGATTAAAACAATTATAAATTGGTTGATATTTCTGCCTACCTGAAACTAGCCTTACCTTATTTACATGTATAATATATTCCAGAGATTTCAGTTTTTATGATTTCCCAGACAAGCAATCGGTATAATCTTTGATGTTGTGATGGTAACCATTTTATGGTTTACTTATAATTATGATTTATACATTTACTATGTATGTGAGAAATTAACAGGCTCAATTTAAATTTTATGAACCATCATATATCTCTTGAACAGAAGATTGTCCGGATAACTGGCAGTTTTATCAACATGTCCGTTGATAAAATAGATAGTGGCATTATAGAAGCATTGTGTGAAATTGGAAATTATTTGGATGTTGACCGTGTGTACCTGTCCTTGTTTGATAAAGAGGAAAATCTTTTTCGCCTATGCCAGGAATGGAGCAAACCATCTTTGCCTCCAATTACACCCTCCAGTGTGGTTACTATTACAAAAAAAATGACCTGGTTTTACACACAATTACTGCAAGGATATGATATTTATGTGCCGGATACGCGGGAAATACTCTTAGAAATACAGGAAGCAAGTAATCATTGGCAATTTAATAAAGTAAAATCATTGTTGTTGTTACCCATTAAAGCAGAAGACGAAACAAAAGGTTATGTCGGTATAGAATCGGCCTCCCATGAGAAACCCTGGACTCCTGATGTTGTTGATTTGTTGAAAATATTCGGTGACATCTTGTTCAGCGCGGTTGAGCGCCGTCGTATTGGTGATATCCGACGTGCCCATATGCAGTACCTGCAACACATGGACAGAATCAATCAAGTCCTCCTGGGTACAGCTGATATAAATGATATGCTTCCAGAATTAATGGAAGTTGTGGGTGAAATATTCAACGCCGACCGTGTCTGGTTGCAATATCCATGTAATCCACATGCATTTCACTATGAAATTCGAGCTGAATATGCTCATCCTGATTTTCCAGGCGTATACAAACATCAAAAAACGCTACCAGCAAATGCAGATGCACGTTCTATGATGCGAACAGCACTGAATTATGCAAATCCTGTAGCATATGATCCGCATACTGGTCGGAGTTTATTGGAAAACCAACTAAAGCACCAAGTGCGTTCTTCTGTTAATTTTGCTTTGAGGCCACGCTTGGGTGAGCCATGGCTTTTTGGTATGCACCAATGTGATCATGCCCGTATTTGGAAACAGGAAGAAAAAAGGCTGTTTCGTGATATAGGACTTCGATTAACAGATGCTTTAAATATTTTATTGCTCAATGAAAATCTTCAAAAAAGCGAACATCGGTTTCGATCTGTACTAGAAAGTAACCCGGACTTGATTTTTATTTTTGATCGTTCCGGTCGTTGTTATGATGTAATACCCCGCAATCATGCATTGCTGTTTGAACCGGTGGAAGATATATTAAATTTGACTATTGCGGAACGGTTACCACCAAAAGAATCAGAAACAGCTTGTTATTACATTGGTAAAGCGCTGGACGAACATCAAGTGCAAACTTTTGATTTTAAGGTTTTACGGGCTCCAAAGGATACATGGCTTTCAGTGCGGGTAGCTCCATTTGAATATGGTGATAATCCGACAGTATTACTGAGTTGCCGCGATGTCAGTGACCTCAAGCATGCTGAAGAAGAACGCAAAAATATGGAGGCGCAAATTCAACATGCACAAAAGTTGGAGAGTCTGGGTGTTTTGGCAGGGGGTATTGCTCATGATTTTAACAATCTGTTGATGGGCATATTGGGTAATGCCGATATGGCATTAACGGACTTACCATCGCATTCAACCGTCCGTCCCTATCTGGATGATGTGATTAAGTCATCACAACGTGCTGCTGAGTTGTGTCGGCAAATGCTGGCATATTCCGGTAAAGGGCGTTTTGTGGTGCAACCGGTCAACTTAAGTGATGTCGTGGAAGAAATGGCCCACTTATTGGAAGTTTCTATTTCAAAAAAAGCAATACTCCGATATGATTTTGCCAAATCAATTCCGTATATTCAGGCTGATGCTACACAAATTCGTCAAGTGGTAATGAACTTAATAACCAATGCATCGGATGCCATTGGGGATAAGAGCGGAATTATTACCGTTGCTACAGGTGCTATGGAATGCGATCGTGATTATTTGCGTAGTACCTTTCTTGATGATACGCTGGCAGATGGTGTTTATGTTTATATTGAGGTATCCGATACTGGTTGTGGCATGGATGAAGCTACGCAAAATCGGTTATTTGAACCTTTTTTCACTACAAAATTTACCGGACGTGGGCTCGGGATGTCTGCTACCCTGGGGATTGTTCGTGGTCATAAAGGGGCAATAAAGTGCTATAGCGAAGTTGGCAGGGGTACTACATTTAAAATATTGTTTCCAGTTTGTGATACCGCATTTTTGCCGTCAGATGTATCGTCTCAAACCATGTTGGAAACACCTGGTTCTGGTACCATTCTTGTCGTTGATGATGAAGAGACGATTAGAGCAATTGCCCGAAAAATGTTGGAACAAGCGGGTTATGATGTTATTACTGCATCTGATGGCAAAGAAGGTGTGGACCTGTTTGAGCTTCACAAAGCCGAAATATCATTGGTATTGTTGGATATGACCATGCCCCACATGAGCGGTCCTCAGGTGTTTGAGAAAATAATTAAAATCCAACCGGGCATAAAAGTCATTCTTTCAAGTGGGTACTCAAAAGAAGAAGTAACCAGCCATTTTGACGGGTTGGCTGGGTTTATTCAAAAACCCTATTTGGGTAGCGAATTATTAAACACTGTCCGTCAGGTGTTACAAAACAATACATGATTGTACACTATCATTTGCTGACAAGCATGTCGTGAATTATTTAGTATACATTTATAATTGACATACAGGAATCGAGCGTATAGGCTTGCAACCACTTGGACTGTAACATGTATGGAACGTCCCATTCACAAGTAGATATCTTCGATATTTGCGATTGGACAACGATTACCCAGGCTTATTGGGAAAAATGGCGTGTTCTCTTGTATCCTGTAAAGGCTGATGGGCGATTCATTGACCGAAAGGCCTGTGAAGGTGTTTGCACGGATAAATGTCGTCAAGCTAGACAGTGGGCCATAACAGAGTCTTTGCGCTGGGGTGAACCCACCATTGATTATTGCCCGAATCGGCGGCTGATATGGGCGGTCCCCATTATGTTGAACAATGAGCTTATTGGCGGCTTGATCGCAGAAACCACTGAGGATCGGGTATATCCTGATGAGCAAGGGAATCCCGGACTGAATTTTTTGATGGCATGTACCAACCTGCGAGAATGTGCTGAAGCGGGAAACCTCACCAATGCTGCATTGCTGGAATTGCGACGAATGCAGTATCAACAGGAACAGATGCGAGCAGAGGCAATTCATGCATACAAAAAACGGGGTGTCTATGATCTACGGGACATCTACCTGCGTGAAGAACCCGCGCTTCTAGCC